>Ga0187875_10000124_pt1 | contig 69471 bp, 54 predicted proteins | sample June2016WEW_17_1_2_FD_132978 | JGI IMG/M metagenome (GOLD analysis project Ga0187875, IMG submission 132978) | Peatland microbial communities from SPRUCE experiment site at the Marcell Experimental Forest, Minnesota, USA - June2016WEW_17_10 | ecosystem: Environmental > Terrestrial > Soil >... | reverse complement strand
TGAATGCGGCACACCTCCGGAACATGTTCATGCCCCTTAGAGGGCGTAGAGATGACTGGGAACGACCCCAGCGATTCGCCGGAGTTGCCAATTGACAGTCGCGCTTTCAGAGATGACACCAAGTGCGTAAGGCGACGGAGAGACGGAAGTCAGCGGATGAGGCGAGGGCAAGATGGAGGCCTGAAGGCCTCCGCTACACGTGCCACTGCCGAATCGCGGAGCGTCCCTCAGTGCGGGACGAGGGTGCGCTGGCCGGAGCGGGCGGCGGCGTAGATGGCTTCCACTAGCGTGGTGCTGCGGCGGGCTTCGCGGCCGTCGCAGAAGGGGCGCGCGTGTTCGCGCACGGCGCGGAGGAAATCTTCGAGCGCGGCTTTATGGCCGCGGATATCGCTGACGGAGGCGGAAGTGGCGCTGGCGTTTTGGTCGCCGCCTTCGGCGCGGACTAAAGTGGGATCGGGCGTGTGCAGATCGGCGCGAACGAGGAGATCCTGCTCGATCGCCAGCGTGCCTTCGGAGCCGCTGAGCTCGACGCGGCGCGGATAGCCGGGGAAGACGGAAGTGGTGGCGATGATGGTGCCGAAGGCGCCGTTGGCGAATTCGAGGATGGCGACGAGCGTGTCTTCGGATTCGATTTTGTGGTACAGCGCGCCCATTTTGGCTTGCACGGCGGTGACGTCTCCCCAAAGCCACAGCAGCAAATCCACCGTGTGCACGCCTTGATTCATCAGCGCGCCGCCGCCATCGAGCTTCGTGGTGCCGCGCCATTTTGAGCCGGAGTAATACTCCGGCGGGCGCCACCATTTCACGCGGGCTTCTGCGAGGATTGGTTTGCCGAGGACGCCGGCGTCGAGCAGGGATTTCACGCGGCGCAGATCGGGCTTGAAGCGATCTTGGAAGAAGACGCCGAGGCGGACGTCGGCGGCGTCGCAGGCGGCGATCAGGGCGTCGGCGCGCGCGGTGGTGACGTCGATGGGCTTTTCGGTGAGCACGTGCAGGCCGGCGCGGGCGGCGGCGATGCCTTCATCGGCGTGAAAGCCGGAGGCGCTGCCGATGGCGACCATCTCCATGGGGCGATGCGCGAGGAATTGGGCGAAGTCGGTATAGGGCGTGCCGCCGTGGGCCTTGGCGAGGCGCTCGATTTTTTGGCGATTGCTGCCGTAGATCGCGGCGATCTGAACGCCGGGGATGGCCAGCGCCGCGCGCGCGTGCGTTTCGGAGATGTTGCCGCCGCCGATGATGCCGATGTGTGTGGTCATGGGTATGTGGCGACGAAATTATCGTAGGCCTTGTCGATCTCAGCCGCAGTAGCGGTTTCCGACAAAATTAAAATGCGATAGTGGAACGTTACGGATTGGTGCGGCTGCAGCGTGTAGTTCAAAACTACTTTGCCGGACGTGAAATCCTTCGCACCGAAAGGATTCGCGGCGAAGAGGCCGTAGCCGCGGGCGTGCCAATAGGTTGGAGAGTTCGGATTCTTTGGGTAATCGAGGATGGCGATGGTGACGGGCTCGGCGGCGATTTTGCCGGTGAGCATGCACCAGCGGCCGCGCGTGGACCAGGCGGCGTCGCCGGACTTGCCTTCGCTGGTCAGATAATTTCCGGTGACGATGCTGTTGTCCATGGGCGGAACTTTGGTGACGTTGCCGTTGGCGTCGGTGAAGATGCCGGGCTCGGTTGAGGGCATTTCGAGTTCGCGGCGGACGCGCAGGCCCAGCAGGCCGTCTTTATTATCGTTGAAGACGACGGGCTGATCCTGCGCGGTGAGCGTGGCGATGAAGTCGATGCTGCGGGAATTGGCGCTGCCGCGGAAGATATATGTGGTGTCTTGCTTCAGCAGCGTGGTGCCGTCGGGGATCACCCAGTCCGACGTGGTTTCAAGCGTGCCTTCGGTGGGGCCGCTTTTCGTGGCGACAATGGAGCGCTGGAAAATCGTGCCGTATTTCGCGCGATCCGCGGGCTTGATGGCGTCGGAATTGTTCCAGAAATCGTAGCCGTTCACGTTGCTGTAGTTGAACCACAGGCCGACGTGGTGCGGGTGGTCGGCGCGCTCGCCGGGGCCGGGCGGAAAACCGCGCGTGACGATGGTGCCTTGCGCGGTGCGCAACGGGAAGAGCACCGGCTTCTTGATTGCGGCGGGATAAATGTAGCTGGTGAAGGGCTGGCCGCCGATCAGGATGTCAACGCGCTGGTGCGCGTCATCGCGGATGAGTTGGACGGCGTCAGCCACGCCGACGACGGGCGCGGGCGGCGCGGCATAGCCTGCGAGAAGCGCGGCAGAGAGCCACAAAGGCATCGTGTAAATCCACGCTCGGATTTTCATCGTCGATCAGGCTCCGGTGACGACTTCTTGTTTGGCGTCGTCGAAGGTGACGCGCTTGCCGGTTTGGATCGCGGCGACGTTCATGCACAGCGCGATGGAGTGGGCGTAGCCGGCGTCAATGCTGGCGTTGGGTGTCTTGCGGCTGCGGACGCACTCCATCCAGTTGCGGACGTTGGCGGTGGTCATGTCGTCGTCGCCAGTGTCGGCTCCGGTGGCGGCGCCGCCAGCGGGCGCGCCGGTGAGGCTGAAAGGCGCGAGGAGATTCGGCTGCATGTCCATTTCCTTGGCGAATCGCGCGGTCAATCCGCCTTCGGGCGTGACTTGGTTGGTGACCATATCGAGCGTGCCGCCATTCGAGCGATAAATTTCCTTCACGTCGCCGGCGGAATTGGTCATGCGCGAAGAGTAGATCACCTGGAAACCTTTGGTGGGATCGTTCAGCGGGCCGTAATCGAAGACGGCGGTCATCGTGTCCCAATTTTTGCGGCCATCTTTCCAGAGATAAATGCCGCCGTTGGCGACGACGCTGCGCGGATGCGGCAGTCCGGTGAACCAATGCACGGTATCGATCTGGTGGACCAGCCACTGATCGGGAATGCCGGAGGAATAGGGCCAGAAGAGGCGGAACTCGAGATACTTTCGCGCGTCAAATTCCGGCAGCTTGGTGAGGTGCAGCGGTGCAAGATAGCGCTTCCAATCGGTGTCCTGCTCCTTCAGCAGCGGGACGACGGAAGGGCGGCGCCAGCGGCCGGGCTGATTGACGTTCCACGTCATTTCGACGCAGACGATATCGCCGAATTTGCCGGACTGAATGAACTCGCAGGCTTTCTGATAGGTGGCGGAGCTGCGGCGCTGCGTGCCGACGGCCACGATGCGATCGCTGGATTTCACGGCGCTGTGAAACGTGCGCGCGGCTTCCATGGTGTGCGCGGTGGGCTTTTCGACGTAGGCGTCGCGGCCGGCGTGCACGGCTTCTGTGCCGTGGTAGGCATGCTGAAAATCGGCGGTGGCCACGAAGACGGCGTCGACTTCCTTGTGCTTGTAGAGTTCGTCGTTGTTGATCGCGGCGAAGATTTGCTTGCCGGTGAGCTTCAGGACGCCGGCTTGCGCTTGATCGCGGCGCATGTTCCAAATGTCGGAGACGCCGACGAACTCGAAATTCATTTCGTCGGAGAGCTTGTGGAACGCGGGCATCAGGCTGCTGCGGAAGCGGTCGGAATAGCCGACGATGCCGACGCCGACGCGATCGTTGGCGCCGATGATGCGGGCGTAACTGGAGGCGCGCGCGGCGAGCGCCGTGCCGGCAAGGCCGACTCCGGCCGCTCCGGCGACTTTGAGGAAATCCCTGCGAGAAGTCTTGTCTGTTGTCATGGCATCCTTCCTGGAACGTCGAAATTATTTCAGGACTCCCCACGGGCCGGCCGATTCGCTGGCTGTGGGCAAAAGCGTTTTTTCTTTGACGCGATCGAGCTGCGTATCCGGCACGCGCTTGCTGTGGAAGATGCGCAGATCGGTGACGTCCTCGAGCGAAAATACCGGGACGTTCGCCGGGCCGAGCACGTTGAAGAAATCCGCGCCGTCGACATCATTGAGCGCGAAAGTGGGGCGCGCGTCGTCGGCCATGGTTTTGATATCGATGTCGCGCAATTCGACGTCTTTGGCGTGGCGAATGTAGAAGCCGCAGGCGGGCATCGTGCCGAACATGCCGGGCTCGGGATAGCCGTTTTCTTTTTCGGGCGGCGCGATTGCGGCGTCTTCTTTTGTGCCGCCACCTTGATTGAGTACGACGACGTTGGAGATTTTCACGCCTTCGATCGGATAGCCGGGCACGCCGCTGATGATCGAGCAGATGTGCGAGACGGTGTTCGAGCAGATCACATTGGAGATCACAACGCGGCGCATCGTGCCCACCGGGGCGCCGGCCGGGCCGCGCATGCGGCGACCGAGTCGCAGGAAGATCGGGGCGCTGGCGCAATCGCGCATGGTGATGTTGGTGATGCTGATGTCCTCAAGCAGCGCGCCATCGACGGATTCGAGCGCGAGGCCCTGGCAATTTTCAAAAACACAATTCGAGATGGCGATGTTGCGGAAGCCGCCGTTCGATTCGGTGCCGCACTTGATGCGGCCGGTGTTGAACGAGCGCTGGCCCTTGGGGAAGGGCTGGAACGTGGCGTCGAGCAGCGTGCCGAGTTGATAGCCGCCGCAGACGAAGCAGTCCGAGATTGTGACGTGATCGGTGGAGCGCGCTTCGCCGAGGGCGTAGGAGCTTTTCAGTACGATGGCATCGTCCCACGGGGAATTGACGCTGCAATTTGAGATGTGGACGTCGCGGCAGCAGTCGATGTCCATGCCGTCGCGATTGGTATCGATGCGCAGATGGAGGATGTTCAGATTGTCCACACCGGTGGCCAGGATTCCGAAATGGCCGCCCTGCAAAATCTGAAAATCTTGCAGCGTGATGTTGCGGCAATTCTTCAGGGCGATGGTCTTATTGCCGACGCCGGGATTTTCCGCTTTGGGGCCGGGGCCGTAACCTTTGCTTAAAGCTTTGCCCCAGATTCGGCCGGGTCCGGCGATGCCGGCGTTTTCGATGCCTTCGCCCCAGATCAGACTGTTGTGAAAATGATTGTGGCCGTAATCCTGGAAGGTTTCCCACTGGGTGTTCGGTTCGGCGGCGTCATAGCCGGCGCCGGGGGCAGGCGTAGCGGGCGTCTCCGCGGACAAAATTATCGCGCCGGGTCCGATGAAAAGCTGAACGTTGCTCTTCAAGTGGATCGAGTAGGAGGCGTAGGTGCCAGCGGGGAATCGCACCGCACCGCCGCCTGCGGCCGCGGCGGCGTCGATCGCAGCGTTGATCGCTGCGGTGTCGATGGTTTTGCCGTCGCCAGTGGCGCCGAAAGATTTCACGTCGAATACGCCTGCGGCGCCAACCACGGGCGCCGCGGTTTTCGCGCGCGGCGATGCGGGGGAACGCTCCGCAGCGGCGGCCGAAGATGGGGCCAGCAGTTCGTGCGCCGTGAGCGCGCCGAGAATTCCGCCGCCGACGGCTTTCATCATGCCACGGCGATCTACGCCCGCAGTGGGCGTCAAATTAGGTGATTGATTCGGATTTCTTGCTGCCGCGGAGGGCGATGCTTCTTGGTGCGAATTCTGCGCGCGTGATTCAGCGTCAATCTCGGGAGCCATCAAATTCCTCCTAGACCTGTGTTGCGTACTGGGGTGTTGGACTTACGAAAGCGCTGTTGCGTTACGCAATTTCTTTTTCAACTTTGCTCGGCACAGGCGGCTCGGCACAGGCGCGTCGTTCTCTATGGCGTGCCGCGGGCGATTTCATATCGTGTAGCCCAACTTCTGCTGGACGTACTCTTTGCTGATTTCCGCCGATTGCTTCGCCGTGCGCGAAGGATCGGTGGGGCCATCGAGTTCGATGACGGCCCAGCCGCGGAACTCGATTTCCTGAATCGCTGCGAACACGGCGGGCAGATCGACTTTTCCCTGGCCGAGTTCGACGAAGCGGTACGGGTGATTGCCGGTATCCTTCGAGGGCACGGCATCGACGGCGTCCTTTATGTGCAGGAAAAGCAGGCGGCTGCGATAGTCGCCGATGGCCTTGGCCGGATCGCCGCCGGCGACCCAGTAATGTGCGACGTCGAGTTCGAGTTTGGCGTACTGCGGATCGACGTTGTCAAAGATGCGGTCCACTTCGCCGGGGCTTTGTGCGAGCGAATACATGTGATTGTGGAGTCCCAACTGGATGCCGATGCCGGCGGTGCGCTTGCCAAGATCGGTGATCAAGTGACCCATGTTCTTGTAATCGTCGTCGGCGACCAGGCGATTCGTGGGCCGGGCGGCGATCACTTGCAGGTAGCTGCCGCCGGCGTCATGCAGGAACTTGGCGTGATCGGTGTGCGTGGCGAGCTGCGCGTCCGCGGGGGCGTCCACGTCCAGATTGCCGCTCGACAGGGCGACGAAATTCAAATTGTGCTGGTTGAGCAGATCGCGCACGGCTTGAGCGCTGCCGCCAAATTCGGCGATCGCGTTGGCGCGCAGCTGAATTCCCGGAAAGCCCAGCGAGGCCACATCGTCGATGGCTTGGCGATCGTTTCCATTCCAGGTGATGGCGGCGTATCCCCAGCGAATTTCCGCGGGTGCGGCCCGAAGCGTTGGCGCGCGCAGCAGAGAACCGGCGGCTGTGGCGCCCAGTGCGGCGATGAAGTTGCGGCGAGAAATCTGTGACGGCATGGCTGCGCTCCTATTTTCCCAGAGCGAATCTCCTGGCGTAACGAGACGCAATCGGGCGCAGGCCCGAAGCGAGCGAAGGATGGAGATTTCGTTGTGAGCGCGCGGCAGTTTGGCAGAATGTTGTCACGGGCTCGACGGGGAGCCGGACCTTACCGGCGGGCTGGATTCTACCAAATCCCGCCGCCTGCGGCGTCGCGCATTTGAGGCCACCTCGCGAGGCGCAAAGTTCGGCGTTTGGCGCGCATCGCCGCCCGGATTCCGTATCCGAAACCGAATCGAGCGGTAGTTACGGGGTTATATGGACAGTGCCGTATCGCGGTGCTAGCATCCGCTTCGTCCGCCAGATGGCGGATGTGAGGCACAGGGAGCCAAGGCCATGACGCTGACCACTAGGAGAGCCGATGTCATAGCGAAGGCGCTTGAATCGTTTCAAATCGAGCTGCCATCGTGGGGTTTCGCGAATACCGGGACCCGCTTCGGAAAATTTACGCAAGCCGCCGCAGCTTCATCCATCGAAGAAAAATTCAGCGATGCCGGGCAGGTCCACAGTTTGACTGGAGTATGTCCGACGGTCGCGTTGCACGTGTTGTGGGATTTGCCGGAGGGGGTGGCCAGCGTCGGCAACGTGAACGAATTGGCCAAGCGCTACGGAGTGCGGCCGGGCTCGATCAATCCCAACGTTTTCCAGGATCAGATTTACAAGCACGGATCGCTTGGGAATCCCGATCCGGCGGTGCGCGCCGCGGCAGAGAAGCATCTGCTGGATAGCGCGGACATCGCGACGGCGCTCGGCTCGCGCGACGTATCGCTGTGGTTCGGCGACGGCTCGAACTATCCCGGCACGGCGAATATTAGGCAGCGCCGCAAATGGTTCGAGGAGGGGTTGAAGAAATTGCACGCGCGCCTTTCCGGCAACCAGCGCATGCTGGTGGAATACAAACCGTTCGAGCCGGCGTTCTATCACACGGACATCGGCGATTGGGGCATGGCGCTACTGCTTTCAAAGGCCGCGGGGCCGCGCGCCAAGGTGCTGGTCGATACCGGGCATCATTATCAGGCGCAGAACATCGAGCAGATCGTTACATGGCTGCTGGCCGATGGCATGTTGGCCGGATTCCATTTCAACGATCGGCGATACGCGGACGACGACCTGACGCTGGGGTCGATCGATCCTTACCAAATTTTCCGCATCTTCCACGAGATTCGTTTCTTTGAGTGGGAGACCAAGCAGCGCGCGGACATCGCCTACATGATCGATCAGAGCCACAACCTGAAGGGCAAGATGGAAGCGATGATCCAGACGGTGATGACGGCGCAGGAGCTTTTCGCCAAAGCCGCTATCGTGGATCACGAGAAACTTGCGGTGGCGCAGTCGAAGGCTGAGTTGGTGGACGCGGAAAATTGTCTGAAGGACGCGTTCTCAACCGACGTGCGGCCGGCGATTCGCGATTGGGCGAAGTCGCGGGGGCTGCCTGAGGATCCGCTGGTGGCGTTCCGCAAGAGCGGGTACCTGGAGCGCATCACGGCCGAGCGCGCGAAGAAGAACGCGGCGGCTGTTTCGAGTTACGCGTAGGGCGCCGCGAGGTTTCAGGATTTTCGTATTTGATTTTGCGGGTGCCCCATGTTCGCCTGGATTTTAGGGGCGAACGTGGGGTTCTCGATTTAACCTGGGCTAACTCGAATACAAATTCGAAGACCCCATCTTTGTCCGCCACGGCGGACAAAGATGGGGCACCCCAACCCTCATAACACAGCACGCAAACCCTCATCACCTAGCACCCAAGGATTCAGAGTCACGCCCATAGTTTGTGCGCGGCGCGCGAGTGTTCGAGAATGTTCACGCCAAGTGGAAGACTTCGAGGAGCGGCGCCATCTGCTCGTCGGCGTGGCGGCCGGGGACGCCCTCGAAGAAATCGGCCATTTCGGTTTGCCAGCGTGCGTTCACTTCGGTGAGCGCCATCTGATCGAGGGCGCGCTGAAAATCCGGCGTCTCAACGTAACCCACCAGCAGGCCATCGTCGCGCAAGAAGAGGGAATAGTTGTACCAACCGGCTTTGTGCAAAGCCTCGCGCATTTCCGGCCATATGGATTCGTGGCGGCGCTTGTATTCGTCAAGGCGATCGCGTTTCACTTGCAGCAGAAAACAGACTCGCTTCAGCGGGTCGGTGGGCATCTGGACTTCACTCCTCCTAGAAGATCAGGCCGTAAGAAAAATCCGGCGCGGCGCGCAAGAATGAAAGGCGCGGTCACTTTCGGCGCGCGCGTGCGGCAAACGGCGGCGATGATATCACAATTAAACTTCCGCGCTTTCTGACGGCGCGCGCGACCCGCGTTTCCCTATCGAATCGTCTTTCCGCTTGCGCGCTCCACTGGGCCGCCCTAGACTTGCGTTCGCCTGAGCGGACCGCAGATACTCCGCAGAAGATTCGCGGTAATTATGCCTTCAACCACTCGAGACGCTACCTGTGTGGCTTTCGATCTCGGCGCCGAAAGCGGCCGCGCCATCCTGGCCTGGCTTCGCTCCGGAAAACTTTCCATCGAGGAAATCCGCCGCTTTCGCAATGAGCCGGTGCTCTACAACGGCGGCTTGCATTGGGATGCGCCGCGGCTGTGGTTTGAAATGCAGGCTGCATTCGCCACGCTCGGCGCAGGCGGCGTTGACCGCCTCGATTCGGTCGGCGTGGACACGTGGGGCGTGGATTACGCGCTGCTGGGCGAAAACGGCACGCTGCTAGGAAGCCCGACGCATTATCGCGAGGCGCGCACCGAGGTGATGGAGCGCGTGCAGAAACAACTGACGCGCGAATATATTTATCGCACCACCGGCATCCAATTTTTGCCGTTCAATACGCTGTATCAATTGGCGGCAGCGGCCGAGCGCACGCCGCGATTGCTTGCGCTTGCCGAGCACCTTCTCACGATGCCCGATCTATTCAATTTTTGGATGACGGGCAAAGCGGTTTGCGAGCGCACTAACGCATCCACCACGCAGTTCGTGGACATTCATAGGCGCGCGTGGTCCACCGAACTGCTTGCGAAGCTTGGCATACCGACGCATTTTCTTGCGCCGCTTGTCGAGGCCGGGACGATCCTGGGGCCGCTGCTGCCCGCGGCTGCGGGGCGAGGCGCGCTGGCTGGGCGCGACGATCACGCGCTCGCGCGCACCGTTGTCGTCGCGCCGGCGTGCCATGACACCGGCTCGGCGTTCGCCGCGGTGCACTCCGGCGGGGGCACGGCGCTGCTGAGTTCGGGCACGTGGTCACTGCTGGGGACGGAGTGCGCGAAGCCCGTCGTCAGCGACGAGGCATTGAAACTGAACTTCACGAATGAAGGCGGCGTGCTCGGCACCGTGCGCTTGCTCAAAAATATTACCGGCATGTGGCTGCTCGAGGGTTGCCGCCGTTCTTGGCACGGCCGCGGGCAGGAAATTTCGCACGCGGATTTGCTGGCCCACGCTGAAGCCGCGCCGCCGCTGCGCCATTTGCTCGATCCGGACGATGCGTCATTCAGCTTGCCGCCGGATATGCCCGCTGCGATCGACGCTTTCTGCCGGCGCACGGGCCAAAACGCGCCCGCGAGTCCCGGAGCGTATGCGCGCGCGGTGCTGGAAAGCTTGGGACTGAAATATCGCGTGGTGCTGGAATCGCTGGAGATTCTGGCGGGGCAAAAATTCGCGGAAGTGCGGATCGTGGGCGGAGGCTGCCAGAACGCGCTGCTGAATCAATTCGCCGCGGACGCCACGGGGCGGCGCGTGGTCGCGGGGCCGATCGAGGCGACGGCGCTGGGCAACATCGCGATGCAACTTGTGGGCACCGGCGCCGTGGGGGATTTGGCTGCGGCGCGCGAGCTGATCGCCGAAAGTTTTCCGGCGCGCATTTTTGAGCCGAAATCGACCGCGCTGTGGGACAATGCCTACCGCAATTTCAAGGCGCTCTTGGCGCAGTGACCGCTTTAGGGAAGTGACCGCTTTAGGAAAGTAAATGGATCAGGGAATCCGCCGCGAGCGGAGAGCATAACGGGCGCGCGTGCCGCGACTTTAATTGTAAGTGTAAGGCGGAAGTTCCACCGTGGCGGGGTGGGGTCCTTGCCCGGTTGAACCTTCAACACTACGAATGAAACTTTATAAGCTCAAACACGGAGCGGGCGTTGAGGCCGGCCGGCGCTTTTACCGCTTGGCTGACGCCGATTGGGATGCGCTGCTGAACCGCGAAGATTTGGCCGGCTACCTGGCGCGAACGATTAAGAAGCTTGCGCCCTCGAAAATTGATTTGCCGGCGCCGCGAGACGTTGTCGCGCCGGTCTCGAAGCAAGAAGTGTGGGCCGCGGGCGTCACCTACCATCGCAGCCGCACGGCGCGCCGCAGCGAAGCGAAAAATTCCGGCGGCGGCGGATTCTACGACCGGGTTTACACGGCGCAGCGGCCTGAACTGTTTTTCAAGTCGAATCCGGGGAGCGTTGCGGGGCACGGAGAAAGCGTTCGCATTCGCCGGGATTCGCGGTGGAATGTGCCGGAGCCGGAGCTTGCCGTGGCCGTGAACGCGCGCGGCAGGATCGTCGGCTACACCATCGGCGACGACGTGAGTTCGCGCGACATCGAGGGTGAAAATCCGCTGTATTTGCCGCAGGCGAAAGTTTATGAGCGAAGCTGCGCGCTGGGGCCGGGAATTTTGCTGACGGACGCGGCGCTGCCGCGCTCGACGCGCATTGAATTGAGAATTGAGCGCGCCGGACGCAACGTGTTTCGCGGCGCGACGACGCTGGCGCAATTGAAGCGCAGTCCCGCGACGCTGGTGGAATTTCTATATCGCGAGAACGCGTTTCCTTCCGGCTGTTTTCTTCTGACGGGCACCGGGATCGTGCCGGCGGATTCGTTCACGCTCGCGCCACGCGACGAAATCGCGATCTCGATCGCGGGCATCGGCGCGCTGACGAATACTGTCGAGCAGCTCGCGCCCAACGAGCGCCCGTAGCGCGCTCGCGCCTAACGCACTCCAGTAAGCGGACGGTTATTCCGCCGATCGAGCCGCCAGCTTCGGATCGCCGAGAATTCCCGACGGCTCCGCCTCCAACAAATTCATGTCCTGCGGCTGGAAGCGCTCGCCGTATCGCAAATCGAGCAGGCGATAATCCGGCAGCGCCTTGCCCGTCATTTCGTTGACCGCGAGATTGGCGACGACGATCTTCAGTTGATTGTCGCCGGCGTGCACGAGCGATGTGACGTCAAGTTCGTACGGCGGCAGCCAAACGTTGCCCGCAGCGGTGCCGTTGACGAAGACTTGCGCGGCTTCGCGCACGGGGCTTTCGATCCAGGCCTGCAAGCGCAAACCGCCGGAGCCGGTGCCGTCTCCCACCGGCGCGCGCACAACCGGTTTTTCGACGGCGGTGCCCGGGCCGAAATCGAGAATCACTTTGATGCCGGGCTTGAGCATCGTGGCCGGCACGCTGACGGTTTTTTCGTACACGGCTTGGCCGGAGTAGAACTTCGTGGCGTCGTCGTCGGTCCACGAATGCAGTTGGTTCATTGTGATGGTGCGGTTGATACCCGTGTACGTCACCGTCCAATTCTTGCCGAGGTCCACGGGCGCGGGGAGTTGCTTCTGTTTGCCCACGCCGTGCTGGACGCGATAAGTCGTGCGATCCCGAGCCGCGGCGGGCATCTTTTCATTGGGGAAAAAGACGATGCGCGAGGCGTACGGTTCGAGCGTGAGATTCACGGTCGATGCGGCGGCCCCGGTCTGCGTGGAGCGCGTGGCTATAACCGTGGTGCTCTTGCCGGCGATCGGATCCCATATTTCGGCTTGTCCGGCTGCGACGCGGAACGTCGCTTGCGTATCGACTAATTTGTTGCCGGTGTTCGCGACGAAGTACAGGTCGCCGAAATCGAGTTTGCGATGCACGAAGCCGACTTCGGGCGCTTCGGGCGAGAGCACCATGTCGGGCTTGGTGATTTGCGCCAGCGTTTTGCCGAGGTCTTTTTCGTCCGCGACGAAGTGTCCGGGTGCGCCTGCGGCGTGGAACAGCGATTCCGAAAGCGCCGCAATTTCCGGCGTGTCTTTGGCGGCTTCCTGTAGTCCGGGAGCGAGTGAAGGCAGGCTGCGCGTGGCGATCACGATGCCTCCGGCTTTGGCGAAGGCCTCGATTTTGCGATACGTCGCGAGCGGCAGGCGCTCGATGCCCGGCAGGATCAGAACTTTGTAATTGATTCCGACTTTGTCGATCGCGTCGGCGTCAATGAAATCGAGATTGAATCCCGCGTTCAGGATTTGCGGGATCACGGCGTTGCCCAGCAGCGGCACCATTGTTTGATTCACTGAAATGCTGGAGCCCAGCGGAGGAGGAACGAAACCGGCTGGAGCGAGTCCAGTGATGTTCGCACCGGGACCACCTGGGCCGCCGCCATTCGGTCCTATTGCGGCGCCACCGGATGCGGCTGCGCCGCCACTCGCGCGGCCGGGGACGGGGACGGCCGGGCCGGTGGGCAACGCGTTGAATTTCGACCACGCATCGTCGGTGGGCAGGAGCAACGCCACATCGGCTGAGGGCTTGCCTTGACGCAACATGTAGCTGACGCGCTGCAGATACTTCGCCACGTCCGGCATGACGATGTACCAAGGATTGTGATCGTCGAATACGGCCGCGGCGTAAAAGCGCCAGCCGGGCTCTTCGGCAGATGGCGGCGAATATGGCCAACCGTGGCCGATCAATTGGTTGCTGCCTTCGAGGAAATAGAGATCGCCCGCGGCCTTCATATCGAGGGGCCGCGCGCGGAAGATGGGCGAATGCAGCCACGTGTACGTCTCCGACGAAGTGACAGTGCGGCCGAAAAGATGATTGGCCGACGAGGCCCACCGTACCGCCGAAAAATTGTTCCACGTCCAGCCTTCGCCTTCGGCCAAATCCACAAGGGCGTTGCTGGAAAGCGTGGTAGGCGGCGTGCCGTAGCTTTGCGAACGAAATTTCGTGCCGTGCGCATCGGCCCACTGAGTGAATGGCGTCAAATAATTGTCATTGGCAAGTTCGGTGAGCGTTTTGCCCCAATCGTGGCGAATCGCGCCGGTCTGCGGTCCGATATCGCCGACGAGCGCCGGCAGATACGGAGTCAGGTCATAGCCGCGGCGCTTCTGGAATTCCGCGAGAAAATTTCCGGTCCAATCCGATTGGAAAACTTCCAGGCTGTCGCTGAAGACGGCGTACGGCGGATTCGAGCCGAGCGCCGCGAGCAGTTTATCGCCCACCATGTGCAGATGCGTTTCAATCGCGGCGTGATCGTAATGATCGAGCACAAAACCTTCGGCACCCAGCGCCGGGCGCTTTACTTGCATGCCGGTTCTGCTGGCGATGAAGAACAGAACGTCGTGCGGGCCTTCGATGTTTGCGGCGAGGAATACGCGGGCGTCGTGTACGTCGGTCAATTGTTGCGCGCCGAGCGTGGCGATCTTGCCGTCCGGCGCGTTCACCAGGAACGCGGCCAGGAATTTTTCGCCCGCGCCGATATCGGGCACTTCGAGCGAAGTCGTGCCGGCGGTAACGGGGACGGCCCACACTTTCAGGGAGCCCGCGGCTTCAGTGATCGGAGTGTTCGGTCCGCCGAAAGGCCAGCCGCTGCCGAGCGTCAGATCGAATCGCAAGCCCAGTTCGCGCGCTTTATCGGAAGCGAACCGCAGATCGCTTAGGAACTCGTCGGAAAGATACGGGAAATTGTGAAAGCCGGTCGTCGGATCGTCGAGGGCCATCGGATACACCGGTTGAGTTTCGACGCCGCCGATTCCGCCGGCCTTCATCACGCGCAATTCGCGCTCGAGTTCATCTTTCGTGACGGAGGGGCCGAACCACCACCAGCGCATCATGATGCGGCTATCGTCCGGCGGCGCCACGAAGGATTGACGCAAATCGGAAGGCGTGGCGGCTTGATCAGCCGCGTTGGCTGGCGCTGAAGGCGAGCTTGGCGAAGAAGACTGCGCGTGAGCCGGCACAATCGCAACTGAGGTGATGATCACAGCGAGAACAAAAAGGTGAAGGCGAGGGAGAAACTTAAACGCGTGTGACATATAACCCTCCTAGGGTTATGCCCATATCTGTGCCTCCGGCTAATTGGACTCGCACGCCGCGCCGCGGGTTTCAGCGCTGCGAGGAAATCGGAGGCGCGAGAGTTGAAGACAACAATTCCATCACGTGCACCACGGGCCGGCCGAGTTCCGCGTGAATTTGTTCGTGGCACGATGTACCGCTGACAACGAGAGTGCGCGGCGCGCCGCCGGCTTCAGCTTGGCGAATCTGCGCGAACAGATCCTCGCCGACCGCGCAGCTCAGATCGTAGTAATCCTTCTTATAGCCGAAGCTGCCGGCCATTCCGCAACACTCCACCTGCGACGTGGCCACATCAAAGCCCGCGGCGCGCAGCAGCGCTTCGGCGGGTTGCGCGCTGCCGCCGGACTGCGCGTAGCGCATAGCTTCACTCGTCTTCTGCTGGCAATGGCTGTGATAGAAGATCCGCGCGCCGCCGGGATGGTGCGCGGCAGGGAATATCTTCGCGGCGTCGAGGCCGTCTTCTTGAATGCACTTCCACACATATTCGGCCGCGTCGAATGTGCGGACGCGTAGAGCCTCGTAAAGCTGGCGCCCACTTTCGTCGTCAGGCAGCAAATGGCGATAGTCCAGGCGGAACATCGCCAGCACGCTTGGTTCGACGACGACGATGTCGCGGCCTTCGGCAAGATATTGCGCAAGCCGAGCGGCGGTGCGTCGCGCTTGACGAGTGGCCGTCGCGATCATGCCTTGCGAAAGCGCCGCGCGGCCATCCGGCGAAGCGGCGCTGACGATGATGTCGACGCCCAGAGCCTCGAGGACATCGAGCGTGGCCAAGCCGCGCTCCGGCGAGCCGTAGTTGGTGAAGATATCGGCGAACAACACGGCCTTATGCCGCGGTACTCTCGTCGCGGCGCTCGCGGCTTGCGCCGGCGCGCGCCGCTTGCGGCGTTTGGCCGCGGCGACGAGCGTTGTCGCCGCGAACGGCGGCAGAGCGCGCCGCCGGTCGAGTCCGACGAAGCGTTCGAGTATCGCGCGCGTCAGCGCGAGGCGGCTTATCGCATTTGCCAGCGACGCAAAGCGCGCGCCCCATTTGCCAGCCACGTCATAGCGCCCGAAGAAAAGTTTTTGCATCGACGCACCGGCGTCGTCCGCGGGCACGCCGGTGAGCACGCGCCTCACGGCTTGCGCCGCGGCAGACGATTCTTGTTTGCCCAGGCGGTGCCGCAGAACCGTGTTCAGCCAGGGAATGTCGATGCGCACGGGGCACTGCGTCACGCAGCGCGAGCAGCCGGTGCACAGCTCCGCGAAGCGCGAGCTGGCGAGATCGCGCGTGCCCGCTTCCCACGCGCCGCCGATTCCACCGGAATAAGTTTGGCCGCCAAAGGCGTGGCCCCCGACGGCTTGAAAATTGGCGCAGCAGTTTGCGCACGCGCCGCAGCGGATGCAATACAACGCTTCGCACAGCACGGGATCGGCGCGCATGCGTCCGCGCCCATTGTCCACGATCACCAGATGAAATTCGCGCGGCGCGGCGGGTCCGTCTGAAATCACCGGCGCAGCGAGCGGCGGGCGGATCACGCTGGTGTACGACGTCATCGGCTGTCCCGTGCCGCTGGCAGCGAGCAGCTCGATGAACGGAGCGAGATCCTCTCGCGCCGGGACGATTTTCTCGATACCTGTGACGGCGATATGCAGCGGCGGCACGAGCGTCGTCATGCGGATATTGGCTTCGCTCTCGACAAGTACCAGTGTGCCGGAATCGGCGGCGACGAAATTGGCGCCGGAAATTCCGGCGTCGGCGCTCAGGAATTTTTGGCGCAGGCGGTCGCGCGCGAACGCCGTCAATGCTTCGCCGCTATCGAGCGGCAAATCGGTTTTGAAGACGCGCTTGAAAAGAGCGGTGATCCGCTCGCGGCTGTAATGCAGCGCGGGGCCGACGATGTGTGAAGGCTGCTCGTCGGCAATTTGGAGAATGAACTCGGCGAGATCGGTTTCGGCCACTTCGATGCCCAGCGCTTCGAGTACGTGGTTCAGGCCGATTTCCTCGGAGGTCATGCTCTTGGCTTTCACCACCAGGCGAACGCCGTGGCTTTTGCAAACTTCGCCGATGTAGTGCGAGGCCACGTGCGCGTCTTGCGCCAGGAAGAAATGACCGCCGTTGCGGCGAACTGCCGATTCGAGAGTGGCCACTAGCTCTGGTTGATCGCGCAGCGAGCGTTCCTTGATGGCGCGCGCTTGGTCTTTCAGCGCTTCGTAATCCGGAATATCGGCCGTCGCGATATAGCGATTGCGATTGAGCGATTGCACGTTGTAGCGGACGGAAGAGCTTTCGACGCGCAGCGCCATGCGGATCGCGGCCAGCAGCGCGGGCTTCGAGCTTTTGTTGGCGAAATCGCGCGGCGTTTCGACGGGCGGAGAAATGTTTTCGGCCATGATCGCTTTGTGCGTTCTACGTCAGAACATTCACGTCAGAACTTCACGTTAGAACAATAATGTGCAGCCGGTGCGGGCCGTGCACGCCGCGCACCAGCGGGCCCATGTCCGCGGTGGCGCTGGGCCCTGTGACGAACACGAAGTTCCGATCCAAGCCTTTGCCGCCAAGGCGATCGCGGCGAAACAGTTCGCGCGGCGCTTCGACGATATCACCGGCTGCCAACACGGCGATGTGCATGCGCGCCAGCAAGCTGATGAATCCGGTGTGGTCGGGATCGAGCGCGATGCATACGCTGCCCGTGCGGGCCACGCCGGCGAAGGCGTCCGTGATTCCCACGTCGGCGGCGGCCAGTTCGGATTTACCGCGGCCTGGGAATACGCCTGGCAATCGCTCGCATGCGGCGAATAGTTCCGGTGCAAGATCCGCTGGCGGCGCGACGGCGATACGGCGCGCGTCCGGCGCCACGCGGAGCACGGCGCGAGCCAACGCTTCGGATTGCTCGCGCACGTCCGCCGCGCGCGGCAGGCGCTCGAAAGTTGCGGCGGCCGCTCGCGCAGCACGCTCAAACGTTTCGAGAATATCGGGCTGATTCATTGCGACGAGCGCCTCCGCGCGTCCGGACGCCGCGAATTCTGACACATTTGCATTCGCCGGCCTCAATTTTCTCACCGCGCGCCGAGAAGCGCGATTGGATCGGCGTGCGGCACTCGAGGCCGCCCCGCTGCCGCGAAACTAAAGTACCCCTGGTACTCCTGGAGCGGCACGGGCACTAGAAATTACTTGACACTCGTCCCGCCCGGGTATTTACTGCTGGGACAGAAGCGACATCTCCGTCCGAGACCTATACGTGTGTGGGGAAATAGGTGCGGATTGGGGCGCCGCTGGGGTGGTTTAAGGACAATTGAATCCTAGGAGGCCAAATGGTCCGTGTAGACTATTGTGGGCGTGCGGTCTGTAGTATTTTGTGCGCGCTCGCTCTGCTGCTTGTAATTCCGTTCCGATCCTACGGTCAAAACGTCGCCATCGCGCAAGTCGCGGGTCAAGTACTCGATCCGACAGGCGCTTCCGTGCCTGACGCGACAGTGACGATGACCGAAACCGACAAGGGCGTCGATCACACGACGCAGTCGGACTCCGACGGCAGATACGGTTTCCCGAACCTGCCGGTCGGCGCTTACAAATTGACGGTCACAAAGACGAGCTTCAAGACTTACGTCCAGACCGGGATCGTGCTGCAAGTGAACGATCACCTGGCGATGAACGTGACGCTCCAACTGGGCGCGGTATCCGAAAGCGTTGTGGTTTCCGCCGGCGCGATCATGGTGCAGACCGACACCGCCGCCGTGTCCAACGTCATTAACGGCACGCAGATTTCCGATCTGCCACTGAATGGACGCTTCGCTTCCCAGTTGATCACGATGTCAGGTTTGACGTCGCCGTATCAGCAGTCGTCGCCGACTTCCGGGTATGGCGATTTGACGGGCAGCAAGAGCTTCTTCAGTTCCTTTGCGGTTTCCGTAGCCGGTTCCCAGTACAACGGCGTGAATTACCTTCTTGACGGCGGCATGAACAATGACACGTACGCGTTCGTGAACCTGCCGTTCCCGTTCCCCGACGCGCTGGCGGAATTCAGCGTGGAGTCGGACGCACTTCCGGCCCAAACGGGCACGAAGGCGGGCGGCGTGGTGAACGTGGTGACGAAATCCGGCACCAACACGCTGCACGGCGGCATTTTTGAATTCTTGCGGAATGGAGATTTCAACGCGCGCGCCCATCCATATTTCAACGGCCCTGTCCCCGGCGCGACCCTGGCCACGAACTGCCAAGGTTTCAACCCGTCGAACATATACAGCGTCGACCAAACCAGCGGCTTAGCTGCGGCCATCGCGGACGGCGGGGCTACCGGCAATCCTTGCGATATCTTGCGCCGCAACCAATTTGGCGGAACGTTGGGCGGCAAGATCATCAAGGACAAATTGTTCTGGTTCATGGGTTATCAGGGCACACGGATTTCCCAAGTGGGCGGCGCGACGACCCAACAGCCGACCCAGGACGAAGTCACGAGCGGCAATCTTGCGCCGTTTTACAACGACCTTTACAATGCAACTTCGAACAAGACGGGCAACACCTACAATTACTGGGCGAGCGCCCCGAACTGCACGGCCCTCTACAAGAACGCGACCTCCGCGCTTCTCTCACCGTACTTTGGAGCGGGGGCAACAGGTGGCGCGCCGGATGGCAGCACCGATGCGGCGGATCACCTGCAGGCCGGTATGGCTGACGCGATCGCCGCAAAGCTTTACGGTTCAGGCGGTGTCCCGTACGGGCCAGGGCAGGGAACGAATCCTACGGGCGCGAACTACAACCCGTGCGGTTACCTGACCTACACTGTTCCGTCGGTTCAAAACGAGGATCAGGTGGTCGGTCGCATCGATCTTATCGTGAGCCCGAAGCAGACGATTTTCGGCCGCTACTTCATCGACGATTTCAACGATCCTGACGGCAACACTTTGGCCGGCGGGACGAACCTATTGCTGACGAGTTCCCCGGGCGTTTTCCAGCGGGCGCAGGCGTTCACATTGGGAGACAGCTATTCGATCTCGCCGACAACCATCAATTCACTGCATTTGACCTGGAACCGCCGGCGCGACGACCGCAGCGTGGATATTCCGGAAAGTTTGACGGGTCTCGGTGCAACCACCTATACAGAGACGAGCAACTTCTTGCTTGTCACCGGGCCATTCAGCGTTGGTTGCGGCACCTGTAACGACGGAGCTTTCAATGTGAACTCCTGGCAGATTTCCGACGATATCGATCTGATCCGCGGCAAGAACCACTTCACCATGGGCGCGGACGTGATTCGAACCCAGGACAACACCACGACCAACTACGACAACGACGGTACGCTGGGATTCGGCAACACGAATACGGGCTCTGCCCTCGGCGATTACCTGATCGGTGCTTGGAGTTCGTACAGCCAGAGCCGGCCGCAAGCAGTGGCTTACCGGGCGACCTTCCCGGCGTTCTATTTCCAGGATGTGGTCCGCGTGAAGAACGATCTGACCGTAAACCTGGGACTGCGCTGGGAGCCGGAGCTGTTCCCATATGACCTGTTCGGGCGTGGCGCGACGTTCAACCTGCAGTCCTTCATCGAAGGTCAGACCAGCCCTTCCTATGCCTCCGATTGTACGCAGGCGGCATTGGCAATCGATCCGAACGCATGTCCACCTGCCGGATTCTCTTTTTACGGAGACCCGGGCCAGGGCAAGGCGTTCTCTGCGAATCACATCTTGAGTCTCGATCCTCGCATTGGACTCGCCTGGAATCCGTTTGGCAGCCAGAAGCAGGTGGTTCGCGTCGGCGCCGGAATCTTCAATGACGACGCCGCGGTCTGGTGGGGCCAGCGGTTGACTTCCGACCCGCCAGGCATCGACGAGATCGACCTGACGCAATCTTCCTCGAACGTTGGCAGCAGCGGCACCACATTCTGCGGCACCCTGAGCCATCCGTGGGAGTACTTCACAACCTCCGGGTGCTCCGGAACCGTGACCGCAGGCGCTCTGAACTCGGGCATGATCAACACGACTGTTGGCGGCGTGAAGACCAAGGTCGCTCCAAACCCGAACAGTTACCTCGGCCCGTTCCCGGCGGTACACGACTTCCCGGCCGGCGCACTTTGGGTGGTGATCCCGCCGAACGTCAAGCCGACGTACGTGGCTGAATGGACCGCGAGCTACCAGGTCCAATTTGCGAGCAACTGGATTTTGACTGCCTCGTACCTGGGCAACAAGTCCACGCACTTGCCATTGGGCTATTCCATCAACTTCTCGGAAACCCCGAATGAATACCTCGGGACGGCGACGACAGCGGGAGCCCTCTGCCAGATTCCGAACGCGGCATCCATGTCGTCCACGGGCAACCCGTGCACCAACGGCAATGAGGCGGCGCGCCGTTACCTCAACCAGCTTGCGGGTTGCGGCACGAGCACGTCTTGCACGACCGATGGCGTGAATGAAATGAGCGGCGCTATGGAAATGGGCACCGACTCAAACAACGCCAACTACAACGCCTTGCTGGTAACCATGCAGCATCGCTTCTCGCATGGCTTCACTTGGAATGCCAACTATACCTATAGCCACTGCTTCGATTACGGCGAGTCGCAGGGCGATCTGAACGGCAACACTTTCTACCAAAACCAGCTCAACTTTGCCGGAAACTACGGAAGCTGCACATTCGACATACGCAATATGTTCAATACCAACCTGGTTGCAAGCACGGTGTTGAAGCCCGGTTGGAAGGGGCAATTGCTGGGCGGATGGCAGATTGCTCCGAACATCCGTGTGATCAGCGGTCTTCCGATCAACAACACGGTCGGCGACGCTACGTTGACGGGCGGCTCGAGCCAAGGTACGTTCGAGGACTTCACCTCGGGATGCAGCGCAGCCGGGGCGTACTCGGGCAATCTGAACAATGGCTACAGCTGGCTGAACCAAAGCTGCTTCCTCGAGTCGGTGAACACGAGCTCAGCGGGCACGGCCACAATCCTCGTGAATCCGATCTACGCCATTTCGGTTACCTGTACAGGAACGGCGTCGAGCACATGTCCGGCTGGCACTACCGGACTGGAATATGCCACCGCCAAGGGCGGTTCCGGAAATGCCGCACCCAATGGCACGGGCTTATTCGGCACGATCCAACGGAACTATCTGCGGGCTCCCGGGGCGATCAATTTCGACATGTCGATTAGCCGGATGTTCCCCATACACGAGCGGCTACAGGCCGAATTCCGCTTCGACGCGTTTAACGTATTCAACCACTGGAATCCACAAGGACCCAGCGGCGGTTCGCCGACGGGCACCACTAGCACACAAACATTTGGGTACATCACGGGCGCACCGCTTTCGGGAATTATCCCGACGCAGTACGACCCGCGCGTGCTCCAATTCGCTCTGAAGCTCCACTTCTAACAAGAGCGGACGAAACCCTTACAGGCCCCGGCTGGAACCCGAAATCGGGTTCCAGCCGGGGCCTTTTCTTTTGCGCAGAATTCGAATTTGCAGCGCCCCAGCCGATGTCGGTCGCGGAACGGCTCTAGGCGAGCTTTCTGACGCGACGCCGGAGGCCTGGCGGCACCGTATCGGCGGCTCTCAAGGCCACAGACACCAAACCGGGCGCACAAGGCCGGATTAGGGCGCCCTGGAGCGCTGGAAGAGCGATTAGACGGGCAATCCGTGGCGTTCAGGCTGTGCGACGGCGAGGATTCGGCAGCAGGGCGATGGCGGCCGCGCTGGCGAGGGCTAGCCCTATTAGAAGCAAGAAGCCGGCGGTGTAGGTTCCCCGCGCATCGCGCAACCGGCCGATCATCCAGGGCGAGGCCGCCTCAGCCACGCCGGTGAAGGTCAAGATTACGCCCATCAGGCGGCCCAACACTTCGACACCGAAAATCTCCGCGGTCATCAACGGGATGATCATGTAGTCGCCGCCCAGGCCAATTCCGAATACGCCGGCGAACAAGTAGAGAGCCGCGGGCGAGTGGCGCAGGAATAGCAGGGGAATCGCGCCGGCCAGCAAAAAATTGACCAGCAACATTACGTGTTTGGTGGCGATGCGATCGGCCAGGTAACCCATCAGCAAGCGGCCGAAAATGCTCGCGGCCAGCACGAGCGAAAGGATGCGCGCCGCTTGGGCCTGCGAAAAGTGCTGGTCCACGCTCAGGAACAGCTTCAAATTTTGCTGCACCCCAGCGAGCGCCGCGATCGATAGCAGGCTGCCGCCCGTGAGCAGATAAAACGTGCCGGATCTGAACGCCGCGAGCGATGAACGCGGCGCGGGAGCTGGACCCGCGCGGGCTGCGCCGGGCGATTCTTTCACAAAGTAGGCCAGCGGAAACGCGACGATCACGATCAGCACGCCGATCGTTTCGAGCGCGGCGCGCCAGCCGTAGCGCTCCACAAGCGCGGTCGAAAGCAGCGGCACCGCGGCGCCGCCCAAGCCGATGCCGAGGTACGCGATTCCCATGGCTTTGCCGCGCGCGCGATCGAACCAACGCGAGACAAGCACCTGCGCCGGCAGCGGGCCTCCGCAAACGTAGCCGAGCGCGTTGAACAAGTAGAAAAAATAAAACGCGCCGAGCGTCGTCACGCGGCCCAATCCAACCAGCGCAATTCCCGCCATCAAAATGCCCGCCATCATCAATCGGCGCGGGCCGAAGCGGTCCACCATCCAGCCGGCCAGGAAGCCGAACAAAGGACCGACGACGAGTTTGCTGAGCGCGTTGCCCGACGTGACTTCGCCGTACGTCCAGCCGAATTGGTGAACCATGAAATCGTAGTAGAAGGGAAGGCCGTAGAGCGCGAGGCCCACGACGCAGAACAGCGACGCGAACGCCGTGGCGGTGGCCTGCACGGCGCCGGGGCGCAGCGCGGGCGCGGCGCTGGATGTGGCTGGGGATTCGGTCACGAGGCGCGGGCCTCGCGGCGCGGCGTGAGCAAGCGTGATTTCACTGTTTGGGCGCCGCCGCGTGTTGCTGCTGATATTTTTCGAACCACGCTTTCACCTGCGTGTCGAGCGCAGCCAGATCGGGTTTGGTTTGCGCGGCGGCCAGCGAGTCTTTCCATTCTTTATTCAGATCGCCGACGTCCACGTTCGATCCGACGCGGATGAATAGCGGCAATTGATACGTATCGGCCGGCACGGTGATCGTGCGGCCGCCGGCATAAATTTTCGTGGGCTGCCAGGCGTCGCGCCAGCGAGAGCCGCGCGGCAGGTAGACGTCTTGCGTACGCTGGCCGTTCTTCCACACCGGAGAAACCAACAAATCCGGGCCATATTCGTACGTCCACCAATTGGCCCACGCCGCGGGAGATTTCGCGTCCACCAGAAACAGCGGGCGCACAATGGGCATGCCGGTGGCGTGGGCCTGCTGCGCGGCCGCATAGCTGTAGGCGGCCAGGCGATCGTGCAGGCGTGCGTAAAGGCGCCACAGTGCTATCAGATCCGCATCGTAGCTCGGCGTGCGCGGCAGATCCCAGAAGCCCACATTGCGCGTCGGGCCCACCTCCATGATCGGTGTGAACGCGCTGAAGGCCAGCCATCGGCCGCAGATTTCTTGCTCGACCAGAAGCGTGTAGCCGCAGGTGTCCGTGCCCCAATTCGGGTAGCCGTCCACGGCGTTGCGCTGCGCGGCGATAATTTCGGCGCGCAGGCCGAACTCCGTGCCGGCCACGTCACCGCCCCAGAAAACTCCGTAAGCCGAACTGCCGGTGTACGCGGCGCGCGGCATTAGAACGAAATCTTGATCGGGATGGAATTTCAGCGCGACGTCGTACGCGGCCTTGATGTACATCGTCGGATATGCATCGCGGTCCTCGCGAATCGTGCGCCCATCGAATATGTGATAGGGGCCGCTTTCAGGAATGTTTTCCTCGCCGCGATCCATCTTGAATCCTTCGACGCCCATCTTCAGGAGCTTGGCGACGCCGTCCTGCCAAAAGGCCTTGGCGGTGGGATTCGAAAAATCGACCATGGGGTAATCGCGCGGAGGATCGATCTGGCCGGGCAGGTTGTAACCCTTGGCCAGCGCTTCTTCTTCCATCTTGCCCTGGAAGAAAGGGCCGATCCACAGGATCATGTGCGAATTCTGTTCTTTCAGCCACGGAATTGACGCCTCGAAATTCGGCATTCGCTGCTTATCGATCTCAAAATCGTCGTAGCCTTGCGCGCCGGGGCCCCACGGACGGTCAATCCACATGATGGAGTTGGGGATGCCGAAGGCCTTCATCATCAGCACGTCTTCCATGAATTCGGAATTGAACGGGCCGGTGACTGGCGTGCCGTCGTAGTAGGTGGCGCGCTGGGTGTTTTCATCGCGCCAGCGCCACGGGCCGTAAATCCACTGCGGCGGCAAGAACGGCGGGCCGGCGTCCATGGTGTGCTCGCGGACAAGCTGCGCGGGATCGGCGGACGTATAGATTTTCATTTCCAGCGACGGGCCTTCAAATTCGATTTGGACGCGAGCGGGATCGGCGGCGCAAAAATCGAAGTGGCCGGGCCAATCGCTCTTGACGAAGACGGCGTAGCCGCGCGACGAAATGTAAAACGGCGCGTAAACCGACAGCGTCGGCTTCAAAATCATGTCGATGCTCTGGCCGCGCAGATTCAGGACTTCGGTGCGGTTCGCTGCCCAAGTGAGCTGCTGCGGGCCGTCCACCAGGCGCTCCATGATGCCGGTGAAGTACTCGTCCTTGCCGGATTCGATTGCCAGACCCCATTTCGAGATGCCGGCCGAGGGCTCCGCGTTCAAACGCAACGTGAAATTCGCGCCGTCGGGCGTCACTGTGAGCTTGATCACGCGGCCATCCGGCATTTTGGCTTGGCCTGCGATTGTGCCGTCCTTCGCGGGCTTGGCGATCAGCTCGCCGGGCAGGGAAACACGTCCTTGGAACAACGTTTCGATGTAGAGCCCGTCAATGCGCAGCGCGCGTGCTGGCGCACCCAGCCCGAGCGGCGACAATAATTTCGAGTGCAAAAAGAGAGGGGCCGGCGCGGATACGGCAGAGGTGGCCGCGTTTTGATCCGCGGACGCCGCGGGTGCGGATTGCGCGGCGAGGCCGGCGGGCGGAGCGATGGCGAGCAGCAGGAGCAGCGGCAGGCGAGTTCTCATCTGTGTTTTTCCCTCATTTTTCCGTGAGGCGTCGACGGAAATCACTTTTCCGAATGCTGAGATTCCCCGTTTTCGGATGTGGTTTCAAGAAAAAAACGCAATGCGATAGAAATTGCGCTGTTGGCGGAAACCGGAGCGCGAGTGGAGGAATCGGGAAGGAGGCGCGGCTAGCGCTTCAGCGCGTCGCGAAGAAAGGCGACCGACTGCGGCGCATCGTCCGCAAAATTTGAGGTGTGCGCATCAATGCTGATTCCGCCGTCGTAACCGATCTGGCGCAGCGCCGCGAAAAATGGCGCGTAATCGTATTCATTCCAATCCTTCGGGTAGATGCGGCCGTTGGGATTCGAGAAGTGAAAATGCCGAATGTAATCTTTGGCCGCGACGACGGCGGCGAAATCCTCGTGCGTTTTTTCCAGGTAGTAGATGTCCAGGCCAAGCTCGATATTCGGATCGTTGACGGCGCGCACCAGCTTTACGCCGTCGGCCACGCTATCGATGATGTTCGATTCTTCGGGACTTTGCGGCTCGAAGCAGACGACGATATTTCGTGCGCGCGCTTCCGGCGCAATGCGCTTCAGGAAATCCACCAGTTGGTCGAATGCCGCATCGTGCGAAAAACCTTCAGGCACTTGCCGCGCGGCGCCGCTGCCAAGGAAAACGATGTGCGCGTTCAACGCGGCGATGCGGTCCATCGCTTTGCGCGCGTAGGCCATTTGCGCGTCTTTATCGACGTTCGGTCCGGTCAATTTGATCGTGGCGGGAACGAAGGTGTAGGTTGCCAGCACCGGAAAGCCGCCTTGCTTCACCTCGTTTTGCAACTGTGCGAAATCCGCGTCGGAGAGCGCGACGATTTCGGTGGTGCTCAGCTCGGCGTAATCAAAGCCGGCGCCCTTGATGGCGCTCATCATCTTCACTGCTCCGCAGGCACCGATCTTGATCGCCGGGGTTTGACTCTTGCCCGCGACCAGACACACCAGCCCCAGAGAGAGAACCGCCGCGCAGCGCAACCCGGGACGTCGTACTCGCCCGAGGAGCGCTGTCCACAACCCTAATCGCTTGAGAGGGACGCAGGGGATAGATTCGTTCATCACTTTAATCTCCCGGTGGCGCTAAGGTTCCAAGGTCACTGGGCTACCGCCGCTGACACATTGCCGTGCCGCGTCACTCTTGTCGCACGAACGCGATCGCGAAGCGCAAGAAGGCAATGGATTCGGGCGCTTCTTTCGCGAAATCGGTCGAGGTGGCTTCGACGCCTATCTCTCCGTGGTATCCAATGTCGCGGAGCGCTACGAAGAGTGGGTTGTAGTTGTATTCGTTCCAATGCAGTGGGAGCACGCGCCCATTCGGATTAGCCATGTGTATGTGAACGATGTGATCGCCGGCCTTCAGAATGTCTCTGGGATCTTCTTTGACCATCTCGAACTGATAGTAATCGAGATTTAGTTGGATGTTTGGATCATTCACCGCGTTAATGAAGTCCAAGCCCTCCGCGAGCGACCCAATGAGATTCGATTCCTGCGGCCGCAGCGGCTCGATGGCGATGACGATGTTTCTGGCGCGCGCTTCAGGGCCAAGGCGCTTGCAGAAATCCACCAGCTGCGCGTACGCCTGATCTTTCGGGAAGCCATCGGGATAGGACCGCGCCGGGCCGCTGCCCATCGCGACCACGCGCGCGCCCAATTTCGAGACGCGATCGAGCGCCAAGCGCACGTAGGCCATCTGCTGATCTTTGTCCACGTTCGGGCCCGTCAGTTTGATATTTCCGGGGATGAATAAATAAGTGTCCAGCACCGGGAGCCCAACCTGCTTCAGCTTTGCCGCCAATTGCGCGTAATCGGCGTCGGAGAGCGCGGCGACTTCGCTGGTGCGCAGATCGATGTAGTCGAAGCCGGCTGCTTTCACGGCGTCGATCTGATTGATCGCGCCGCAGTAGCCGATGCGAATATCGGGAACGTCGCTCTTGCCCGCGGCGAGAAAAATCATCGCCAGGGAAACGAGTACAAAACAGCGCAACGCGAGGCCGCGGGCCGTCCCGCGCGCTTTGGCGCGGCGGGCCGCTCGATCTGAAAATATGGGAAGCACGATTTTGTTCACGGTGTCACTTTCCCGCCGGTGCGGCCGGCGTGCTGAAGGGAGTCGGCGGCAAATTCCATAGCGCGACAGGATCGGGATGCGCGGGGTCGAACGGCGGCGTATCGCCGATCAGGAATTTCGCGATGCCCAGTTGATCGGCCTTGATGCCCTCGACGATGCATTTTGCCAATTCGTACGCGCCGTAGGAATTGAAATGCGTGTCGTCCTTAAGTTCCGCGATTTGGCCGGGAAATGTGCCGGCGGGATAGTGAACGAAGGCCTTGGTGGAATTGTCCGGGCCCATAGCTTCGTAGAAAACTTTGCTCATGGCGTTCAAATCGATCAGCGGGACATTTTCGTCGCGCGCCAGTTGGCGCATGGCGTCGGGATAATCGCCCATGGTGTTCACGATTTTTCCGTCGGGGCCGAAGCTGCGGCGATTCATTGAAGTGACCAGCACGGGCGTGGCGCCGCGCAGGCGCGCTTCATTGATGTAGAGGCGCAGGTAGGATTTGTAGTCGGTCGCGGCGTCCACGTGATCGGGGCCTGGTTTCTGATCGTTGTGCGTGAACTGAATGAAAAGATAATCGCCGGGCTTCATCGTGCTCAGAATTTTCGCCAGTCGCCGTTCGCCGATGAAGGCTTTCAGCGTTTCGCCCGATTCGGCTTGATTCGAGATTGCGACGCCGGGTTTGAAAAATCGCGGCAGCATTTGTCCCCAAGCAGTCCACGGCTCGTCGGTCTGATCGACGACGGTGGAATCGCCGGCGAGGTACACGGTGATCGGGTGCTCCGCTTTCGTGATCGTGATCGCGGCGATCGCCGGGCGCTTGTTGCTGAACTCGAACGTCAGTTTGTGATCCCAATTCATCGTGCCCACTTCGCGTTGCTTCAGCGACACTTGGCCGCCGCCCGCGATCTCGGGGTAGCGCACGCTGACGGTGAATGTGCGCGTGGCGATCTCGCCGCTCGCGGTCTGCAGCGCTTCGAGCAGCAAACGGCGCGATTCCGCTTTCACCGTGGTGAGCGATTCTCCCTGCGGATCGCCGAGGACAAAGGTCACGTCGTAATCGCCTTCGGGGACGCTCACGGAGAAGAAAAACGGTTTGTCGCTGGTGCAAAAGCCGCGGGGCGCGTTCGATTGGGTGCTCGCGGAGGCGCTGCGATCCACGCAGTTGATCTGCGCGCCGAGCTCGAAGCCGAATTGATGATCAGCCGAATAGACCGTGGTCGCCAGAACTTGTGTGGCTCCGGGCGCGGCGGTCTGCGGGCCGAAGGAAAAATTCAGGCTCATCGGCGCGGTTGCCGGTGCGGGCGCGGCCGGCAGCGCTTGGGCGGATGCCCGCGCCGCGGAGACCAGAAGCACGATTATCGCGATGCGCGACAGGGCACAAAAACGCGTGGACACGGCGGAATTATTTGTCATGTGCGGGAGCCCTCACGGGTACCGGTACAACGTGACGCGGCGAATCGTTGTGTCGCCGGAGGGAAACATTAGGGCCTCGCCGGAAAGATTTTGCGCGGCGGCGGCGGAAAAATCGTAGCGCAATTGCGTTTCATCGCCATTCAGCCAGCGCCCGGGCACCCACTGGCCGTCGCGGAAAGAACCGTCTTCAACTTTGGCCAGTCCGACGACCGGCGGGCCGGGCGTGTTGGGCGTGAAGGTAACTTGCACGTCGCAACCGGCCACGACGAACTCATCAGGCGCGGTGGCGATCGCGAGCGCGTAGCCCTGATCGGGAACTACGGTCGAGCGGCGCGCGACACGCAGAGCGAAATGCAATGTGTAGCCGCCGAGGATGACGTCTTGCGTCGGCCGAATCTTCGAGAGCCATACGCCGGCAATTGTGCCGCTCGATTGGTGATCGAGAATGAGCGGCACCATGTCGGAAAGAAAGCCATACGCTTTGGGAATGGGCGCGGTCGGATCGTCCTGCGTTTCGATCGCGAACGGTGAATAGCCGATGGATCCGGAACCCGCGGCGTAGAAAAGATTGGCGACGCCGAGCGGCCCGTCGGCCGATTCTGGCACAAAAACTGGATTCCCGTTGCGGCTATAGCTGGCGAGGATGTCCGGAAAGTCCGGGAGATAAACATCGGGTGCCAGGATATCGATATGCGGCGCGCCGGCTTGCCATACGTCATGCATCTGTGCGACGGCTCCGCCGCTGGGATAATCGCCGGGCCCTTTGTCTTCCGGTTGGACGATCCACGTGTTGATGTACATCGGCAGCGGAAGTTCGGCTTTGCCCGTGGCCACGACGCGATCGATGTAGCGCGCGTAATTCCACGCCATGAAGATTTCGTCGGCCGGGCCCGCGCCGAACACTTCTTGCCACGTGCCGGGAGTTTTCGCGCCGGCGTCTTCCCAAACTTTGCGGAATTCGGGCAGCAGGGAATCTTTGTGGGCGGCGAGGTACGCTGTCAATTCGTGCGGCACGGGTTGGGCGAACGCTTGGTTGGCCGCGGGGCAGCGATCGCGCGAGTCGCCCAGGACGCCGACTTCATTTTCCACCTGAATCATCAGGACCGTGTGCTGCGCGGAATCGACGTCGCGCAGATGGTGCATCAGCGCGGCGAACGCGTGAGCATCGGCATCGCGGTTGGAATCACTGAAAGTGGATAGGATCTCGAGCGATTGGCCCGCACTATTCTGGACCAACGGGAACCGCGCGGAATCTTTCTTCACCCACACCGGGGTGTAGGTAGAGCCACTATTTTTCCAACTGCCGAACCAGAGCAGAGCCAGGCGCAAATTATTGCTGCGTGCGTCGCGCAGAATCGCATCGAGCACGGTGAAGTCGAAGCGGCCTTCCTCGGGCTCGATTTGCTGCCACGTGACCGGCGTAAGCACAGTGTTCAGGTGCATGGCCGCGAGCTTGGGCCAAATCGGCTTCATGTAATCGGCGCTGGAGGAGCTGGAATTGCGCAGCTCTCCGCCGAGCACCAGATACGGCTTGCCATCCACGATCAACTGCGTGACGCCGCCATTCTTTTGCAGATGGGGAAGCGAAGCGGCGGCCGCGGCCGCGGCCTGCTGCGCCGCGGCGCTGGGCGCGATGGCGCCAGCGAGCAGCGCGAAGCACAACGGCAAAATCGCGGCGCTCCACAACTTGTGGTGATACGGCGTGGATTTTTTCATAGATCGCCTCATTTCAGGTTCACGCCCCACACTTTCGAAAGGCGCGAGGTTCCCGCGGGTCCCGAAATATCCAAAATTACGGTGTAACGATCTGCCTGCTTATATTGATGAATCGGATTTTGTTCGGTGGAAGTTTCGCCGTCGCCGAAGTCCCACTTCCAGGACGTTGCGCCGGCGGAAAGATCCTTGAAGGCAACGACGCGCCGGTCCATATCGACGACGGTGAAGGACCACTGCGCATCGATGGCCTTGCGGAATTGCGGCTCGAGCGGCATCAGCCGAAATTCGCAAAGATACGAAGCGTTGCCGTACATCTTGTGCTGGTTCGATAGATTCCAGAAGCCATCGTTGCCGTTTTTGTTGACGTCGTTGTAATCGATCACCGCCCACGAAAGGCCGATGAGTTTATTTTCGTAGAGTTTCGATTCGACCGAGCGCAGTGGGCCTTCGGCCGCGGCGTAATCGAAGGGCGTGATCCAGAATTCGAGCGTGAGATTGCCCGGCTGGCCCGGACGGAAATCGTAGTTATAGGCGTGATTGGAATACGGAAGTTCCTTCAGCCATTGCTGCGGGCCCCACATCATCGTCCAGTCTTTGCCTTCCGCAGGAGTGAAGATGTGATAGTTCTGCGCGTGGACGCTCTGGAATGAAAAGAAGGCGTCGGCAAAGCTGAGGTCCTGGTTCGGATGCTGCTCCGCGATCAGCGGACCGCCGGAAAGATCGCCGTCGACGACGATCTCAAACGTGTCATTGTGCAGATCGGGCCGCGCGAAATCCCAATACTTGTCGTAAGCCTGGTAGAGAAAATAAAGGCGATTGAGGCCCTTCACCCATCCCACTTTCACTTTCACGTTGAGGTATGCGGGATCGGGCGCGGGATGCTTGCCGGTGTCGTCGTGCATGCGGTCGATGCCGACCGCGTAATCGTCGGGCACGATATTCCAATCGTCGGCTTTGCCGTCGATTGCGGGAATCATGTTGGCCGGGAACTGGAATATTTTAAACACCGTGCCGGGGCAGCCGCCGCCGCTGGGATTTTGCGATTGCAGAAGCTGCGCCATCTGAGGAATTTGTGGCGCCGCTGGCGGTTGTGCGGATTGCTGCGCGGGCGGAGGCTGTGTAGCGGGCGGAGATTGTTGCGCTGCGGCAGGCAGCGCGGCCGCCGCGATAATCGCCCCACACACAACGGTGAACAAGCATCGAGCAGTTCGACGCAGCTTCACTGGCTTCCTCCTAGATCTAAAAGCCGGCTTCGCCGGGCGCGATTGTATCAAAAGTGCTTCGAGCCGCGAGACGATTCTGCATCCGGCAACTTCATTGCGGCCAGACGCGCAGCAAAATCACGCCGTGCCCGGGAACGCTAGCGCGATACGGACCATTCAGCGTGCCGAGATCTTTGCCCGCCCAAAGATCGCGCACCTTCACTTTGCCGGCGAAGCCGAGCTTCGTGAAATCCGCGGAAAAGCTCATCGAGTCAGAGTGCCGATTGAACAGGGCGACGGCCTGCGATCCATCCGCCATCGGCTTTGACCAAATTTCCATCGGGCCTTCGGCCCACACGCGATCGCCCTGCTTGCCCGCCGGATCCTGGTCCACGGCGATGACGCCGCGATTGGTGAGCAGCGCGATTGTTTCCGGCGACATTGTCGAAAGGTCGTTTCCGGAAAGCAGCGGCGCCGCCAAGATCGCCCATAGACTCATGTGCGTCTTACATTCGTCGGTGGACATTCCGCCGTTGCCGACTTCGAGCATGTCGGGATCGTTCCAGTGTCCGGGTCCGGCGTATTTCGCAAGGCCGGCCTGACTGAATCCGATCGTTTCCATACGCGTGTAGTGATCGTTGATGTCGCCGGTAGTGCGCCACAGATTGGCGCCGGCAGGCGGGCCCCATTGCCACACAGCATCTTTGCCGTACTGGCAGAAGCTATAGACCATCGGCCGGCCGGTCTTTTTGATGGCGTCGCGCATCTTGGCGTAGGCGTCCACCATCATCTGGTGAGCGGCTTCGGGAGTTGCGGCAGTTTTCATAACGTTGCCGAAACTGCAGAGATCGTATTTCAGGTAGTCGATGCCCCACGCAGCGTACGTCTGCGCGTCTTGGTCTTCATGATTCAGGCTACCGGCGAATCCAGCGCAGGTTTTGGCGCCGGGGCTTGAATAAATTCCGAGCTTCAGCCCTTTGCTGTGGACGTAATCGGCCAGGGCCTTCATGTCCGGGAATTTGCTGTTCGGATGAATGAAGCCTTCGGCGTCGCGATCGCCTTCCCATGTGTCGTCGATGTTGATGTAGACGTAGCCGGCGTCGCGCATGCCGCTTGCGACCATGGCATCGGCCTGCGCGCGGACTGTGGCGTCGTCAATTTTTCCCGCAAAATGGTTCCAACTGTTCCAGCCCATCGGCGGCGTGGCTGCGATTTGCGAAGATTGCGCATGGCCGCTCGGTGCGAGGCACAGCGCGAGGCAAATAAGCGCGAAACAGAGTGCGGCAGCACGCGACGTGGCGTGCCGAGTTGAATTCATGCGGATTCTCCTTGGTGGCACCGGCGGAACCGGCGTAGATACGGCGATCCCGTCGATCGACAGCTTCGACGGGCGCATGATACCACCGCTGCCCGGTAGCAAGGCCAGCGTCCGGGCGGCCATACTCTGGTCGGATGCGCGCTCGGCAGTTCCGTGAAATCATTGCGCAGCGCGCCGAACTGTTCGATGACAACGGTTTTGCGGAGCATCATCTTCAGGTAAAGTAGACGCGCGCGTCCGCGCAGCGCACACGCGCGCCATCTGTTCACTGCGGGCTTGCCGCAGCAGGAGTTCGACAACGAATCATGACCAAGTCGTCTGATTTGCGGGAAAAGTTTCGCGCCAAATTCGGCGGTGAGCCGCGCATTTATCGCGCGCCGGGCCGCGTCAACCTAATCGGCGAATACACGGATTTCAACGATGGCTTCGTAATGCCGGCGGCCATCGGCCGCTACTGCTGGGTGGCGGCGGAGCCGCGGGCGGATCGCAAGCTCGCAATCTATTCCGAAAACGTTTCGGCGACCTACGAATGGGATTTTGCGGCGGGCGATCCTTTGCGCACCGGTTCGTGGAGCGATTATCCGATTGGAGTGGCGGCGACGCTAGCGAAGAACGGCGTGGCGTTGCGCGGCGCCAATCTGCTGATTCACGGCGAAGTGCCGATCGGCGCCGGGCTCAGCTCCTCGGCCGCGATTGAAGTCGCGACGGCCGACGCGCTGCTGGACACTTCCGGTTTCCAGGTGTACGGCGTACAACTGGCGCGCGTGTGCCAGCAAGCGGAGAACGAATTTGTCGGGGCCCGCTGCGGAATTATGGATCAATTCGCATCGGTCTACGGGCGCGTGGGCCACGCGATCGTACTGGATTGCCGCTCGCTCGGCTACGATTTGGTGCCGATCCCCAGTTCGATCCATCTGGTGATTTGCAATACGATGGTGAAGCACGAGAATTCATCAGGCGAATACAATCTGCGGCGCGCACAATGCGAAGAAGCGGTGGCGCGGCTGGCGGCGTTCTATCCGGGAATCAGCGCGCTGCGCGACGTCACGCTCGAGCAGCTTGAGCTGCGGCGCGAATCGTTGCCCGATGTGATCTACCGGCGGGCGGCGCACGTGGTCGCCGAAAACGCGCGAGTGCAGGCGGCTGTTGTGGCGCTGCGCGCCGGCGACCTTGCAGAATTCGGCAAGCTGATGGCTGCGTCGCACAAGAGCCTGCGCGACTTTTTCGAGGTCAGCTCGAAGGAACTGGACATCATGGTGGAGCTGGCGATTCGGCAGCCCGGCGTTCTGGGCGCGCGTATGACCGGAGGCGGATTCGGCGGCAGCACCATCAATTTGGTTGAAGTGGATCAGGCCGAGCGATTTCGCGAGAACATGGCGCGGGCCTACGAGCGGGCGACTGGCCTGCGCCCCGATATTCAGATTTGCGATCCTGCGCAAGGCGCGGGGCCGGTGGATTGAACGCGGCATCACCCGGCGGCGGCGACAAAAAAATGGATGAAAGCATTCTAAGCCGGACGCCTCATCGGCGGTACAACCCGCTGACGCAAGAGTGGGTGCTAGTTTCTCCGCACCGCGCGAAGAGGCCCTGGCAAGGCAAGATTGAAGCCGGTCCTGGTGAATCCCAGCCGACTTACGACCCGACCTGTTATTTGTGCCCGGGCAACGCCCGCGCCGGCGGACTTCGCAATCCTGCTTACAAGGCCACATTCGTCTTCGAGAACGATTTTCCCGCGTTGCTGCCCAACGCGGCGGCGCAATCTGTGGATGAAAGCGGCCTGATCGTGGCGCGCACGGAGGCCGGCGTGTGCCGCGTGCTGTGTTTTTCTCCGCGGCATGATTTGACGATCCCGCGCATGTCGCTTGCAGAAATCGTGCGGGTGGTCGAGGCCTGGACCGTGCAGTACAACGAACTGGGTTGTCTGCCCTACGTCCGGCACGTGCAAATCTTTGAAAACCGCGGCGCTTTGATGGGCGCAAGCAATCCGCATCCGCACTGCCAGATTTGGGCGGAGGCGGATTTGCCGAATATTCCCGCGCGCGAACAGATTTCACTGCGCGATTATCGCGAGCGGCAAGGAAGCTGTTTGCTCTGCCGGTATTTGGAGCTGGAGCTGGCGCGGCAGGAGCGAATCGTTTGCGCGAACGACGCGTTTGTGGCGCTGGTGCCGTACTGGGCCGTGTGGCCGTTCGAGACGCTGGTGCTCAGCCGGCGGCACGCGGCAAGTTTGGCGGAATTGAACGACGCGGAGAAATCGCAGCTGGCCGATTTGCTGCGGCAATTGACGATTCGCTACGACAATTTGTTCGAATCGCCATTTCCATATTCGATGGGTTTTCACCAAAGCCCCACCGACGGCGAGCGGCATGAGGAGTGGCACCTGCACGCGCACTACGTTCCGCCGCTGCTGCGCTCGGCGACGGTGCGGAAATTCATGGTGGGGTACGAACTGCTTGCCACGCCGCAGCGCGATCTGACGCCGGAAAGCGCGGCCGAGCGTCTGCGCGCTCTCAGCGAAACACACTACCTCGATCGAAACAGCTAGACGCTCATCGCCCCAACTCGCGCGCTCGCGTAGAGCTGGCGCCGCAATATTCCAGCGGCCCCAGCTTGCCCAACACGCGACGTTCCATTCTTTACCGCTGCTGAGTTAATTCGAGGCCGTTCAATTCGCGTTGACGGTGAGGCTGACGTTAAAGGAACTCGTCGTCGTACCGGACGTCCCGGTGATTGTGATCAGGTAAGATCCCGCAGGCGTTCCGGTTGTCGTGGATGTCGTGGTGCTGCTCTTTTTGCACGATGCCAGGGCCATTCCCATGGCAACCACCAGGCCGATCGCCATCGCAAACCGCACGATCGCGCGACGTTTCTGCTTTCGCAGTCCGTCAAGCAGCAACGCGCACAGTATCACCAGAGCCGCAAGGAATCCGGCGAAAGCCCCGAATGTGTAGATGGGAGCATTCCGGCGCCCCCCAGGCGCCATTGGCCCAAACAACGACGATGTCGTCGTCTCTGCGACGGTAGCAATCGCGAGCGATGAAGTCACCGTCGAAGTGTTTGGCGTGAGCGTAGGCGGGGTAAAAGTGCAGGTGGTCTGCGTCGGAAGATCGCCGCTGGCTGCGGTGGGGCAACTCAAGGTAATCGCGGTCGAAAAGTTGCCCTCCGGCTCGATGGCGATCACATACAGAGCCGGGTTGCCGGCCGTGACGGTCTGAGACTCCGGGCTGATGGAGACGACGAAGCTTGCCGCGCCAACCGTCTCCGAAAGCGAAGTGGAGGTCGTGCTGGCGTTGTTATTCGCATCGCCGGAGTAGGACGCGCTGATGGTATAAGTGCCCGCCGTCGTCGCCACCGATGTATTCGTGAGCGAGGCCACGCCGGACGCCTGTAGTGGCGCCGTGCCAATCACTGTACTTGAGGTCGTATTGTTGAATGTTACGGTTCCCGTCGGCGTGCCGCCGATTTGCGGGGTGACGGTAGCCGTGAATGTGATCGTTCCTCCCACGAAGGCGGGATTGGGTTGCCCTGTCACAACGACGGTTGTCGACTGCGGCCCCACGTGCACGGACACGGGTGAGGACACGCTCGATTCGGTGTTTGCGTCGCCGCTATACGTGGCAGTGATGGAATGCAGCCCCGGAATTAGCGAGGAAGTTGAATAGCTGGCCACGCCGGAACCGTTGACCGCGACGAATCCAAGGGTATTCGAGCCGTCCGCAAAGGTTACGTTGCCGGTGGGCGGGTTGACCCCAGACGAGGTCACGGTCGCCGTAAACGTGATACTTGTGCCGGCCGGGCTGGGGTTGGACGCAGTCGAAGTAAGCGTCGTTGACGTGGCCTCGGGGATCACTGTGAATACGTACGCGGTGATCTTGCCGGTCACCGGGCTGCTCAAGCCGTTTGCGGTGGCAACCTGGGTGTCCGCCGCGTAGGCATAGAGAATGTGCGAGCCCACAGCCGGCAACGCCGCTTGGCCGGAGAACGCGTCTGCGCCCGTAGACGCGGCGGCAATCCAAGGGCCCTGCCAATTGTCCACCTGGAAGTAGACGTCTTCCACCGCGGGGGCACTCGGAGAGAAGCTGCTGGCCGTCGTGAACGTGAAGATCGGCGAAGGAACAGAAATCGTGCTGACGAATTGATTGCCGGGCAGCGGGGTAATCGTTGTGGTCAATGGGCTCGGTTGAACGCTCTGCTCGGGGAAAATGGTAACGTCGCCGCTGCCGGAATTCGTAACATAAACCGTGTTGGTGATGGGGTTGACGACGACGGCCGCGGGAGTGTTCGCGGCGCTGACGGTGCTGACGAAACTGGTCGCGCCGTCGATCACCGTCACGCTGCCCGCGCCGCCCGAATTCGCGACGTAGATCTTGTTGGTCACGATATTGACGGCGATCGCCGCGGGACTTAATCCCGTGGAGACGCTGGTGGTGTTGTTCGTCGCGCCGTTGATGATCGTCACCGTGTTGCTGCCTTGATTCGCCACGTAGATGGTATTCGTGATGGGGTTGACGGCGATGGCGGCCGGCTCCGGTCCGACGGTGACGGTGAGCGTGGCATTGGTCGCCCCATTGATCACCGTGACGCTTCCACCGGCGTAGTTCGCCACGTAAATATCATTCGTCGCCGTGTTCACGGCCACGGCCTTTGGGTCGGAGCCCACGGCGACCGTTGTAGTGCTATTGGTCGCTCCGTCGATTACGGTCACAGTGTCGCTCTGTGAATTTGCCACGTACGCCTTGTCAGTCACAGGATTCACGGCTACGGCGACTGGGCTGGTGCCGACGGTCACTGTGGCTGTCGAGTTCGTCGTTCCGTTGATTACGGTGACGCTGTTGCCTTGGTTGTTGGCGACGTAAATCTTGTTGGTCAGCGGGTTCACCGCGACCGCCGTGGGCTCGGCTCCCGCGGAGACGGTCGCCACCGCGGCCGGGGGATTCGCTGCCGCGTTGATCACAGTCACGTTGGCGCTGTTCAGATTCGCGACGTAAACCTGGCTGGTCGATGGGTCGTCCGCGATCGCGACCGGGTTCGTACCGACGGGGATGGTCGCCGTGACGGCGTTCGTCGCGCCGTTGAACACAGTCACGTCGTCGCTGATGCTGCCGAAATTTCCAATGAAGACTCGATTTGTCGCGGGGTCTGCCGCCACACCCGTGTACGGTGAGCTTCCCGTCACGACCGGCGCGCCCGCTGTATTCGTAGCGCCATCGATCACGGTCACGGTAGTCGTGCCGAGGTCCGCGACGTAAACCTTGTTCGTCACAGGGTTCGCGGCCAACGCGTGTGGGCCGCTCCCGACCGCAACCGTCGAAGCGAAACTGGCGTTGGTCGTGCACGAACCCATCGTCGTCGTCGCCCCGTTGATGATGGATATGTTGCTGTTGCTATTGGTGTAATTCGCCACGTAGATTTCATTGCTGGTCGAGTTCACGGCCAACGCGGAGGGCAAGGTTCCGACCGTAATGGTGGACGTGCAAGATGTGCTGGCTTCGCTGACGACCGTGATGTTGCCGCTCGTCTGATTGGCGACGTAGAAGAAGCCCGTCACCGGGTTGACTGCCACGGTGGAGGGACCGCTTCCGGCCGGAACCGCGCCGGCGACGCTGGCACTTGAGGAATTCGTCGCGCCGTTTATGACGCTTACGTTGGCGCTGCCTTGATTCGCGACGTACACCAAATTCGTGACAGGGTCGACGGCCACACTGACGGGCTGACTTCCGACGGAGAGGGTGCTTGCGGGTAGATTCGACGCGCCGTTGATCACGGTCACGGTGCCGGCGCTTTGATTGGCGACGTAGATGAAATTCGTTGTGGGATCGACGGCCACGGCGGCGGGGCCGCTTCCGACCGCGACGGCGCCTGCGGCGATGCTGGCGGTGGTGCTGCTCGTCGCCCCGTTGATGACGGTCACTGTGCCCGCGCCTTGGTTGGTGACGTAAACCATATTCGTTGCGGAGTCCACGGCCACGGCGGATGGAGAGCTGCCGGCCGACAGGGTTGCGGCAACAGTGGCGCTGGTCGTACTCGTCGCCCCGCTGATCACGCTCACAGTGCCGGCGCCTTGATTGACGACGTACACGAAATTCGTCACGGGATTGACGGCCACGGCGGTCGGACCGGATCCGACAATGACGTTCGTTGTGTTGTTGGTCGCGCCGTCGATCACCGTCACTGAGTTGGCGCCCTGATTCGCAACGTAAATCTTGTTCGTAACTGGATTCACGGCCACGGTGGTTGGAGCGGCTCCGGAAATAACCGTGGTTGTAACCGATTGCGCGCGAGCGGACGGGGCTACAGCGAGCGCGCCGAGCAGAATTGCGCACACGGCAATACGCGTGACAAATTTGTGGACCATCCTGAATCTATCGTCGAGGTGGTCTCCGGCAAAACTTCCGCGGATCATTTCTTCTGGACTCCTTATAATTTGTGCAGCAAAACTCTTTTGCCCTGAAGGTTCTTGTCTATCAGGCAGCGATCTCTTGGCCGGCATCTGGAAGTGAGCCCCAGCCGGGATACGTGCTGAGCCTTGAGCATTCAGCCCTGAGATTATGCCCCGGATTTGGCGATCCCGCTCAAACTACTGCATTAAAAATCGATCGAGCCCCGTGCGGCCGCCGGCGGGCGCTCCCGCATCGAATCCACGCCGCATTAGGCCGCTCAGCGCGCCACACACCCGAAAGTGCCCCGAAAGCCAAAAGATGCATGGGGGACCGGGGGCGTTGCCTGCGGCCATCGGCAATTTGGACGCCGAATTTCATTTTCGCGCTCGCCGCCGTTTGCTGGCACGCAGGCGGCAGAGACGCACGCAGCCGGTTTTGGTACAATCCCCCGGGCGTTGCGATCGCCCGCTTGGTGAATGCCCACGCTCAATTCGCAGCGCGCTCGAAAGAAGCCGATCCCCCTGTTTCGCCGCACCGCACGCTTGATTGTATGTGGAGTTGCATGGTTCGCGCCACCAAGATGTGGCGCCGCTAGGAGGCCCCATGTCCGTTGAAGTCGATTCGTCCTCTTCCCGTCGAAATTTCATTCGCGATCTTGCCGTCGGCGCCGCGGTTCTGCCCGTGGGAAATCTGCTCGGGCGCGAGATGCCCGGCGCAAGGCGGCCGCAAAGCATGATGCCGGCGCCGGGCGGCGCGATGGGCGCGGGCGCGGCGTTCGTTTACAACGTGACCGTCTTCGGCGCCGTGGGCGACGGAAAAACTCTTTGCACCGCCGCGATACAGAACGCCATCGACGCGTGCGCCAAAGCCGGCGGCGGAGCGGTGGTGGTGCCGCCGGGCGTTTATCTCACCGGCCCGCTGTTCCTGAAAAGCCACATGGTGTTTGAAGTGGTCGCCGGGGCCACGCTGCTGGGCAGCGCAGACTTCAAAGATTATCCGGCGATGGCAGGCCGCTGGGAAGGCTTGGACCGCACGATTTACGCGTCTCTTCTGACCGGAACCGATCTTGAAAACGTGACGATCCAGGGCCGCGGCACGCTCGATGGGCAGGGGCCTGTGTGGTGGGACGCGTTCCGCAAGACGATGGCCCTGCGGCGGCAAATGAATTTGCTGGAGCGCGAACCGGAAAATCCGCCGGGCTCGCCGCTGGCTTGGCCGCGCGCGCGCATGATCAATTTGTACCGCTCGAAGAACGTCGTGATCCGCGATCTTTCGATCGTGAATTCGCCGTCGTGGAACATTCATCCGGTGGACTGTGAGAACGTGCTGATCGACGGAGTGAGCATCGTCAATCCGAAGCTGTCTCCGAACACCGACGGCATCGATCCGGAATCCTGCCGCAACGTGCGCATCGCCAATTGCTACATCACCACCGGCGACGATTGCATCGTGCTCAAGTCCGGCTACAAGTACATCGCCGATCACCCGTTCGGCGTGTGCGAGGGAATCGTGGTGACCAATTGCTTTTTCGGCTATGGCCACGCGGGCGTAGGCATCGGCAGCGAAACTGCGGGCGGCGTGCGTAACGTCACCAGCAGCAATTGCGTTTGCGACGGCACGGTGCGCGGACTTTACATCAAGACGGCGCGCGGGCGCGGCAGCGTGATTGAGGACATTCGCGCTGTCAATTGGTCGATGCGCAATCTTGAGCAGGAGCCGGTGTTTATCACCCTCCTGTACCAGCGCGCTGACGCCGAACATGCGATGCCTGTCGATGCCACCACCCCCACCGTGCGCAACGTTTATTTTTCTGGCGTGACCGCCAACAACGTGAAACGCGCGATCGGGATACAAGGTTTGCCGGAAAGCCCGGTGCAGAATGTGTGTCTGCGCGATATCGCCGTGGAAGTGGCGGCCACTGGCGCCACGTGTTCGCACGCCGTGGGCGTTACAATTGAAAATGTCACCGTGAACGCGGATGCCGGGCCGGCGATCACCGCCAGCGATACGCGCGATCTGGAAATCCTGCGCTTCCGCACCAATAAGGCCAGTGCGGGCCAGCCGGTGATTCAATTGAATGGCGTGCAGAACGCGGTGGTGGAATCGTGCTCTGGTGCGGCCGGCAACGACGTGCTCGTGGAAGTGAAGGGAAAAGCCAACGAAGGCGTGCAACTTCTTCGCAATCGTTATAACCCGGGCGCCGCGCCGGTCACTTACACGGATGGAGCATCGGACAGCGTAGTGATACGGCGCGACTGAAACTTTATTCGTCCGCCGATTTGAGGCCGAACGATCGTCATGCAAGAGAAAGTGCTGCGTCTTGACCCCAGGGACACCGTAATCATTGCGCTGTCCGATTTGAAGCAGGGCGAATCGGTCCGCGTCGCCGGCGAGACGCACGTTCTCACCACCGACGTTTCCGCCAAGCACAAATTCGCCGCGAAGGCCTTTGCGCCGGGCGATCCAATTTTCATGTACGGCGTGATGGTGGGCCGCGCGTCTGCGCCGATTCGCGCCGGCGAAGCCATCACCACGCGCAACACTCGTCACGATGCCGCCGCGTTCCACGAAGAAACCGAGCCTTTCCGATGGCAAGCCCCGAACGTCTCAAAGTGGAAGTCGCGAACGTTTGCAGGCTATTCGCGCGCGGATGGTCAGGTGGGCACGCGCAATTACTGGTTGGTTGTGCCGATGGTGTTTTGCGAGAACCGCAATTTGCTGGTGTTGAAGCAGGCATTTGAAGAAGAACTGGGTTTCGCCGCGCCGCAAATTTATCGGCGTTACGTCGCCGATCTGGTTGGCTTGTATCGCGCGGGCAAGACCGGTGAGATTCGCGATCTTCCGTTTTCCGAGAGCCGGGCGCGCGCGGCCACGCCGCCCGTCTTCGAGAACGTAGATGGGATTAAATTTCTGCCGCATCACGCGGGTTGCGGCGGCACGCGCGAAGATGCGCGCAGTCTTTGCGGCTTGCTGGCGGATTACATTCACCATCCGAACGTAGCCGGAGTGACGGTACTGAGCCTGGGATGCCAGAGCGCGCAGGTCTCGACGCTCCAAGAAGAAATCGCGCGGCGCGACCCGAAATTCGCGAAACCCATTTTCATTTTTGAGCAGCAGAGCAGCCCGTCGGAATCGGCCATGATGTCCGCGGCCATTCAGAAGACGTTTCTGGGATTGGTAGAAGTCAATAAGTTCCGCCGCGCGCCGGCTGCGCTGTCGCATTTGTGTGTGGGCCTGAAGTGCGGTGGCTCGGATGGATTTTCCGGCATTTCCGCGAATCCGGCCGTGGGCCACGTGGCCGATTTGGTGGCCGCGCTGGGCGGCCGAAGCATTCTTTCAGAATTCCCAGAGCTTTGCGGCGTCGAGCAGGAGATGATCGATCGCGCGGCTCGCAAAGAGGTGGGAGATCGCTTTATTCAATTGATGCGCGATTACGCCGCGCGGGCCGCGGCCGTGCGCGCGGGATTTGATATGAATCCTTCGCCCGGAAACATTCGCGATGGCTTGGTCACCGACGCGATGAAGTCCGCGGGCGCCGCGAAGAAGGGCGGCACTTCGCCCGTGACCGCGGTGCTGGATTACCCTGAATACTCGACCGAGCCTGGCCTGAATCTGCAGTGCACGCCCGGTGGTGACGTGGAATGCGTAACGGCGCAGGTGGGCGCGGGAGCGAACGTGGTTCTGTTCACCACCGGATTGGGCACGCCGACCGGCAATCCCGTCGCCCCCGTCATCAAGATTTCATCGAACACGCCGCTTGCCGAGCGCATGAGCGATATCATCGACTTCGATACCGGCGCGATCATTGCCGGAACGATGAGCGTCGAACAGGCCGGCGACGCGTTGCTTGACTACGCGATCAAAGTGGCCAGCGGCGAGATCCGCACCAAAGCCGAAATACTGGTGCAGGACGATTTCATTCCTTGGAAGAGAGGAGTCTCGCTATGACTCAGGGCGCTGCGGTAGGGAAGGAGTTTCGATTGGATGGGAAGTCGGCCGTCGTTACCGGCGGCGCGAAGGGCATCGGCCGAGCCATCGCGCGCACGATTGCCGCGCATGGCGCGCGCGTCGCGATCCTGGATATCGATCAGAGCGGCGCCGAGGATGCGGCGCGTGAAATCGGCGGCGAAAGCGCGGGCGCCGTGGCGTATCGCTGCGACGTCGCCGACGCCGGCAATGTCCATACCGTGTTTGCACAAATTTTCGCGCGCGGCCGCGTCGATATCCTGGTCAATAACGCGGGTATCGCATTCGTCGGGGATATCGAGCGGACTGATGAAAAAGACTTCGACGCGTTGGCTCGCGTGAACGTGAAAAGCGTTTATCTCTGCACGCGCGAATGCGTCGGACAGATGAAGCAGAATGGCGGCGTGATTCTGAATATGGCTTCGATCGCCGCCTCGGCCGGGGTCGCGGATCGCTTCGCGTATTCGATGACCAAGGGCGCGATTCGCGCCATGACCTTTTCGGTCGCCAAGGACTACATCGGCCACAAGATTCGCTGCAATTGCATTTCGCCCGCGCGCGTGCACACGCCGTTCGTGGATAATTTTGTCCACAAATCCTATCCCGGCCGCGAGAAGGAAATGATGGAGCGCCTGGCCGCCGCGCAACCCATCGGCCGCATGGGCGAGCCGCAAGAAGTCGCCACGCTGGCGCTTTATCTCTGCTCCGATGAGGCTTCGTTCATCACTGGCGCGGATTATCCGATCGACGGCGGATTCCTCACGGTTCGCGGCTGACGGCGCGCGGCCCCAATTCGCATACGGCGAGGCACGATATGATCAGACTCGATGCGCACCAGCACTTCTGGAAATACAATCAGACGGACTTTTCCTGGATCACCGACGAGATGGCCGCGATCCGCCGCGATTTTTCGCCCGCGGAACTCGAGCGCGAACTCGCGGCGAACGGTATTGACGCCACGATCGCCGTGCAAGTGGGCCAAAACGAACATGAGAACGCGTTTCTGCTGAACCTTGCGGCTAAGCACAAGTCGATCGCCGCTGTGGTTGGCTGGGTGGATTTGAGCGCAGCGAACGTGCGCGAGCGCTTGCGGGAGCTGTCGCGGCATAAGAACTTGCGCGGTTTCCGTCACATCGTGGAGTCCGAGCCCGACGATCGCTATATACTTCGCGAGGATTTTCTGCGCGGCCTCGCGTGTCTGAAAGAATTCAATTTCACCTACGACATTTTGATTTTTCCGAAGCAGTTGCCGGCCGCCGTTGAACTCGTCAAACGGATGCCCGAGCAGCCGTTCGTCGTGGATCACATCGCCAAGCCGCTGATCAAGATGCGCGAGATCGATTCCTGGGCGCGGCATATGCGCTTGCTGGCGGCCGGACCAAACGTCTACTGCAAGATTTCCGGCATGATTACGGAAGCCGATTGGAAGGCCTGGCGCCCGGAAGATTTCGCACCGTATTTGGACGTAGTCTTCGACGCCTTCGGCCCGGACCGCCTGATGTTTGGTTCCGATTGGCCCGTTTGCTTGCTCGCCGGCACGTACCGCAACGTGAAGCAGCTTGTCGAAGGTTACATTTCTCGACGCGCTGGCTCAGCACAAGATGCGCGCAAGCTCGAACAGGCGGTGTTTGGCGGGACCGCGGCGCGCTTCTACGGAATCGCAGAAGTTTGAAAGTTGCCCGTCGGCGTGATTTCCCCGGCGCTCTCGTGCTCGATCCGTTCTGCGGTTCCGGGTCGAGGCTCTTGGCTGCCAAGCCTGTAAGCCGCCACGTAACTATTCTCGTTTAGGCCCGTGGTACAATCCGATCGTGAATGTGATCGTCAAGAATCGGGATATCCTCGGAGGAACTCCTGTCTTTCGCGGGACGCGAGTGCCGATCCAAACTCTATTCGACTACTTAGAAGGTGGCGAAACACTCGAAGATTTCCTGCAAGGCTTTCCGACCGTCACGCGCGAATCGGCCGTCGCCGCGCTCGAAGAAGCGAAGGGCCGTTTGTTCGCCGGTTCCTAGATGCGCGTTCTGATCGACGAATGTGTCGATGAGCGATTCCGGAACTATTTGCCCGGCCATGAGTGCCAAACTGCGCGTTACGCGGGGCTGGCGGGATGCAAGAATGGCGAGCTTCTTGCAGCGGCGGAAGCCGCGCGATTTGATGTTTTCCTCACGGTGGACCAAGGCATCGAATATCAGCAGAATCTAGCCGGGCGAACTATCGCAATCATCATCTTCCGCACGAAATCGAACCGCTTAAAAGATCTGTTGCCGCACGTGCCCGCTTGCCTTGCGCGCATCGAGTCCATTCAACCGGGCGAGATCGTGAGAATCGAGGATTAGGTCTGCGCCAACCAGCCTCGGGCACACCTCCGAACTTTCCACGTCGAAGCCGAAGCGGGGAACTCGGAGCGGAATTTGGAGCGGGCCGAAAACGTGTTGCTGCTTCACGAACTGATAGTGCTTGCGGCCCTTGTTCCCGCCAAGTTGCCCTGCGCCGCCGTCACGCCTTCTCCCGGAAGAGATCGGAGAACGGTATGGATTTCTACGGCACGCAACAGAGTAGGCAAGGCAAAGCTCGGGGTTGCGCGATGGACCGATCGGGGGTAGCGTGAACAGTTTGTGATCGGCAGTGAGTGGCGTTTTCAATCTGGGGTGCCATGAGCCGGCGCTATTGTCTGACGCTCGATCTGAAGGACGATCCGCAACTCATCGCGGAGTACAAAAAATATCACGAAAAAGTCTGGCCGGAGATTCTCCAGAGCATCCGTGGATCCGGAATCGAGGACATGGAGATCTACCTCCTCGGTACGCGCATGTTTATGATTATGGATGTGAACGACAGTTTTTCTTTCGAAGCCAAAGGCGCGGCCGATCGCGCGAATCCCAAAGTTGTCGAGTGGGAAAAGTTGATGTGGAGATTTCAAAAGCCGCTGCCGCAAGCCAAGCCCGGCGAAAAATGGCTTTTGATGGAACGGGTTTTCAAGCTGTAGCGGCGCAGGCGAGTGGCCGTTGAAACACTTCGCGCCCCGCCCGGGCGGGAGCGAACGAAGTTGATGCAAACGCAGATTCCGTAGCGGCCTGTAACTGGGAGGGCAAGCCGATGGGATTCATCCACGAAGATTTTCTTCTCGGCACGAAAACGGCGCGACGCCTGTATCACGAATACGCCGAAGGCGAGCCCATCCTCGATTTCCACAATCATCTTCCGCCCGCGGACATTTCCAGCGATCGCAAATTCTTGAATTTGCACGAAATCTGGCTCGAAGGCGATCATTACAAATGGCGTGCGATGCGCGCGAACGGCATTGCCGAACGCTACTGCACGGGCGATGCCGCGCCCATTGAGAAATTTCAGGCCTGGGCGCGCACCGTGCCGCACACGCTGCGCAATCCGCTCTATCACTGGACGCACCTCGAACTCAAACGCTACTTCGGCATCGATGAACTGCTCGATGAGCGCAACGCGCGGAAGATTTGGGATCGCGCGGGAGAAATCCTGGCCAGCGGGGAATTGTCGGCGCGGCGCATCGTGCGGCGCTTCCGCGTGCAGGTGCTGTGCACCACCGACGATCCGTGCAGCGATCTGGCCGAGCACAAGAAGATCGCGGAATCGGAGACGGCATTTCGCGTGTATCCGGCGTTTCGCCCCGACAAAGCGATGACCGTGCATTCGCCGCAGGCCTTCAACGAATGGGTGGATCGCCTGGCTGCGGTGAGCAACGTGCACATCGTGAAGCTGGCGGATTTTCTGCGCGCGATCGAGCTGCGGCACGATTATTTTCACGCCATGGGCGCGCGGCTTTCCGATCATGGGATCGATACCTGCTTCGCCGATTTCCCCACGGAGGCCGAAGCCGCGCGAATATTTGAGCGCGCGCGCGCCGGCCAGGCCGCTACGCCGGACGAGCACCGCAAGTTCGCTTCGTTCCTGATGCTATTCTTCGGTCATCTGGACGCGAAAAAGGGTTGGACCAAGCAACTCCATCTGGGCGCGCTGCGCAACGCAAGCTCGCGCGGCCAACGATTGCTGGGGCCGGACACGGGATTCGATTCCATCGGCGATTGGAACCAGGCCGAAGCGCTGTGCGCGTATCTCGACCGCCTCGAGCGCGAAAACGCGCTGCCCAAAACGATCGTCTACAACCTCAATCCGGCGGACAACTACGTATTCGCAACCGCAGTCGGAAATTTCCAGGACGGTTCGATTGCGGGCAAGATGCAGCTCGGCAGCGGCTGGTGGTATCTCGATCAGAAGGAAGCCATCGAATGGCAGTTGAACGCCTTGTCGAATGTCGGTCTGCTTTCGCGCTTCGTCGGCATGCTCACGGATTCGCGATCCTTCATGTCGTACCCGCGGCACGAATATTTTCGCCGCGTGCTGTGCAATTTGATCGGCCGCGACGTTGAGGCCGGCGAGTTGCCGGACGACAATTCGCTGCTCGGCCCGATGATTCGCAACATCTGCTTCGGCAACGCCCGCGACTACCTCGGCCTGGAATTGCCCAGCGCCGCTGTGCAGCGGGAAAAAGTCGAAGCGCGATGACGAGGGCGGGCGCGGAAAATATTCGACGGAGGTAAGTATGCAAATCTCACGGCGCGATCTGTGTGCGATTCTTCCCGCCGCAATCTTGCCGGTGGCGTTGCTCGATGCGCTCGCCGCGCAGAACCCTGCCGCGGCGCCCGCCACCACTGAGCCCGCGCTGATCGCCTCCGGCGCATACGCGTGGGATCAACTGCCTGTCACGCATACGGATGTTTCCGAGGGGCGAGCGATTTTCAAGGGCAAGCTGGCAACGGGCGAGCATGTCGAGGTGCACGAGACGACGTTGCACGCTGGCGCCATGCCTCACCCGCCGCACCATCACCTTCACAGCGAAATGTGGCTGGTGCGCGAAGGCACGCTCGAAATCACCATCGAGGGGAAAGCTTCTCAAATCGGTCCCGGCTCAGTAGGATTCGTGGCGTCGGACTTGTTGCACGGCATCAAGAATATCGGGACTACGTCGGCCACCTACTTCGTCGTGGCCATCGGTCCCACTGCTGCGTGAGCGCGGTTAGCGCGGTCTAGGAGAGCGCGTCGGTGAATCGCAGAGAATTCTTCGGTAAAGCCGCCGGCAGTCTGGCCGCGGTATCGGCGCTGGCGGGTGCGGCGAAGGCGCGGCCCGTGGCGCCTTCCGACACGATCAACGTGGGAATCATCGGCCCCGGGGCGCGCGGTCTCGCGATGATGCGCAGTTTCCTCCGCTTGCCGGGCGTGCGCTTCTCCGCGCTGTGCGATGTTTATGAGCCGCGCTTTGCGCAGGCGCGCCAGATCACGGGCGAGCAGACGCCGGCGCTCCACGATTATCGGGAATTGCTTGACCGTAAGGACGTCGACGCCGTCCTGGTGGCCACGCCGCTCGGGCTGCACGAAGAGCACGTCGCGGCCGTGCTGGAAAGCGCGCGCCCGGTGTACAGCGAAAAAGATATGGCGCTGACGCTCGATGGATGCGATCGCTTGTACGCCGCGGTGAAGCGCACAAAGCAGACGTATCAGTTCGGCACGCAATATCACTTCGCGCCGTGGTTTCAGGAGGCCGTCGCGCGAATCAAGGCCGGCAAAATCGGGCGCGTGATGCAGATTTATTCCTTCTGGCATCGCAATAGCGATTGGCGGCGGCCCGTGCCTCAGCCAAGCGACGCGAAGCTCGAGCACCTGATCAATTGGCGAATGTATCGAGACATGTCCGGCGGCATCCTCGCGGAATTCGGCACGCACCACATCCAGTGGGCCAATGAGATTTTTGGAGCCATGCCGGTTTCGGTGGCGGGCTCCGGCGGGATAGACTTCTGGAAGGACGGCCGCGAACTGCCCGACAACGTCCAAGTGACGTACCGCTACCCTGGCGGGCAGTCGCTGGTTTTTAGCGCGAGCCTTACCAGCGCCTATGAGGGAATGCACGCCGCGATCTTGGGCACCGGCGGGACGATCGTGCTGACGCAGGTGGGCGGCACTCAATATGCCGAGCCGGCCGGGCCGAATTCCGCTGCGCCGGGCGCCGCGGCGATTGAGGCCGGCCCCTTCACCGCCGCGAATTACCGGCCGGAGATTCCCGTGTCTGGCCCCGGAGATGTTTTTCACGTGCCCGAAGGGCTCGAAGCTGATCTCGATTTCCTTGCGGCTCGATCGTTCATCGATTGCCTGCGCAACAACAAACGGCCGGAAGTGGATGAAGCTGTGGGATGGATGACGGGCGTTGCCGTGGCGCTCGGCAATCAGGCAATCGACAAAAAAATGTTCGTGGAGTTCGCCACGCGGGCGCAATTGCCCGCATAATACTAGTTTCGCGCGTCCACGTACGATGCGCGAAATCGTAGAATAACGTAGGACCAGGTGGTCCACATGGCTGACGAAAACAAGAACTTGGTAACCGTGGGCGCGGCCCCCGCGGAATCGGCGGGAGGCGGCGTCGCGAAAGCCGCCGGTTATTTCCGCTGGGTGATCTGCGCGCTGCTGCTCTTCGCCACAACCAAGAGCTACATGGATCGCCAGGTTCTGTCGGTTCTGAAACCGACACTGCAGCACTCGTTCGGTTGGAACGAAATCGATTACGGCAATATCGTTTTCGCGTTTCAAACCTGCTACGCGATCGGCATCTTTATGGTCGGCCGCCTGGTGGACCGTTTGGGCACGCGCCTCTCCTTCGCGGCCGCCATGACTCTTTGGAGCATCGCCGCGATGTCATACGGCCTTGCCCACTCGCTCACCGGTTTCATTATTGCGGCTTCGGCGCTGGGCTTGGGCCAATCGGGCTTGTTCCCAGCGAGCATCAAGTGCGTGGCGGAGTGGTTTCCGAAGAAAGACCGCTCCTTCGCGACTGGAATATTCAACGCCGGCACAAGCATCGGGGCAATCATCACGCCGTGGGTCGTGGTTTTCATCACGATACAATTGAATCTATCGTGGCACTGGGCCTTTTACCTTGTCGGCGGCCTTGGTTTCCTTTGGGTGATTCTGTGGTTGGCGCTGTATCGTCACCCCGCCCAGCACCCGTGGGTCTCGAAAGGCGAGCTTGCATACATCAATTCCGATCCGCCGGGAACAGCTTCGAAAATTCCCTGGAGCAGCCTACTACCGCTGCGGCAAACGTGGGCGTTCGGATTGGGAAAGTTGCTGACGGATCCGATCTGGTGGTTCTGGCTTTTTTGGGCGCCGGATTTGTTTCAGCGCCGCTTCGGAATGACGCTGCAACAGATTCGGTTGCCGATTGCGGCGATTTTTCTGATATCGGATGTTGGCAGCTTCGTCGGCGGATACATCTCCGGCTGGCTGATCAGGCGAGGCGCGACCATCAATTCGGGCCGGAAGACCGCGATGCTGATTTGCGCGCTCGCTGTCACGCCAGTGGTGTTTGCCAACCGCAGCAACCATGCTTGGCTCGCGGTAGCGTTGATCGGGCTGGCGGCTGCGGCGCATCAAGGTTTCTCGGCCAACCTCTTTACACTTCCTTCCGATATGTTCCCGACGCGGGCGGTGGGCTCGGTCGTCGGAATTGGCGGAACGGCCGGTGCGATCGGCGGAATGGTGATCGCCAAGACTGTTGGCCACGTACTGCAGCGCACGGGGAGCTACCAGATTCCGCTTATCATAGCGGGAATGGCGTATCTGATTGCGTTAGGTGTGATACAGATTCTCGCGCCGCGCCTTGAACAGGCGCCAGTGGAGACGTAACGGCGGCTGGAGCCAGCGGCGGTTTGGCTCGTGCTATTCAGGCCGCATAATGGAATCGCGCCGATGCGCGCGTGTGAACCCTCGGGAGGATAGGCCATGGCCTTGAAGATCAAATCGAAACAAGAAGTTCGTTGGGACATGATCGCGCTGGGCGAAGTGATGCTGCGCTTCGATCCGCGCGATCAGCGCGTTTGGACGACGCGTTCTTTCGACGTGTACGAAGGCGGCGGCGAATATAACGTCGCGCGGGGATTGAAGCGCTGCTTTGGCTTGGATACGGCCGTCGTCACCGCGTTCGCCGACAATCCAATCGGCAAGCTGCTTCAAGATCTTTTGTATCAGGGCGGCGTGGACCAATCGCTGGTGCGCTGGGTGCCTTACGACGGCATCGGCCGCAGCGTGCGCAACGGCTTGAATTTCACGGAGCGCGGCTTCGGCGTGCGCCCGGCGCTGGGCTGCTCGGACCGCGGCCACACCGCGGCTTCCCAGTTGAAAGTGGGAGATATCGACTGGGATCACGTCTTCGGCAAGCTTGGCGCGCGTTGGTTCCACACCGGCGGAATTTTCTGCGCGCTTTCGGAATCGACGATCGACGTAGCTCTCGAAGCCGTGCAAGCGGCGCGGCGCCACGGCACCATCGTTTCCTACGATTTGAATTACCGCGAATCGCTGTGGGCGGGAATCGGAGGAAAGAAGCGCGCACAGGAAGTCAATCGCCGCATCGCTCCGTTCATCGATGTCGCGCTCGGCAACGAAGAAGATTTCTCCGCCGCGCTGGGGTATGCGGTGCAGGGCGTGGACGAGAGCTTGACCAAACTGAACGTCGATGCTTTCAAGGCGATGATCGAGACCGTCGTGAAAGACTTTCCGTTCCAGGTTGTGGCCACCACGCTGCGTCAGGCCAGAACCGCCACGCGCAACGATTGGGGCGCGATCTGCTTCCACGAAGGCAAGTTCTATCAGGCGCAGCATCGCGACGATCTCGAGATTTTCGACCGCGTCGGCGGCGGCGATTCATTTGCCGCGGGGCTCATCTACGGTTTCTTGACCGATAAAGGTCCGCAGTGGGCCGTGGAGTGCGGAGCTGCTCACGGCGCCCTGGCCATGACCACGCCGGGCGACACCACGACCGCGACGTTGAAGGAAGTTTTGCAAGTGATGAAGGGTGGTGGCGCGCGCATCGCGCGCTGACCGAGTATCTGATCCGCGCTCCGGCCGGCCCATGGAGGGGCTGGAGACGCGGGTTCGCCGCCCACAGCGCAGTATGGAGCAATCCGTGTCTATGAACAGGGAAGAGATCAGGAAACGTATCGTTGAGATCGGCTTGCTTCCGGTTGTGCGCGCTTCTTCGGCGCACGAAGCGAAGCTTGCGGTGGACGCAGTCTGTGAAGGCGGGATTCCCATCGTGGAAATCGCGTTGACCGTTCCCGGCGCGATTGAAATCATTCACGAACTTGCCAAGGCCCACTCTTCGGACGTGCTGATCGGCGCCGGCACCGTGCTGGACGCCGCGGCCGCGCAGCGCTGCCTGGACGCCGGCGCGCAGTTCATCGTCAGCCCCGGCCTCGATCTTGCGACGATCGAGCTGGTTCACAAGGCCGGCAAAGCCGTTCTCCCCGGCGCGCTTTCGCCCACTGAAATCATCGCGGCGTGGAAAGCGGACGCGGACTTCGTAAAAGTGTTTCCGTGCGGAAGCGTTGGCGGCGCGCGATACATCAAGGCGCTGAAGGGCCCACTGCCGCAAATTCCGCTGGTGCCGACCGGCGGTGTCAATCTTGAAACCGCGGCGGATTTCATTCTCGCCGGCTCCGAGGCGCTCGGCGTCGGCGGGGAATTGGTGCAATCCGCAGCGCTGAAGGCGGGCAAGCCGGAAGTGATCGTCGAGGCCGCGCGAAAGTTCGTCGAAATTATGCAGCAGGCGCGAGCCGGCCGAAAGGCCTGACCGGCTCCGATTTTAGAGAGGTATACTTTCGTGGTTTCTCTTGTTTCTCGACTGGTTTTTTGCGGATGCCGCTGGATCTCTCCGGATTTCCACACTGCGGCGCCAACAGAGCGGAGGCAGAATCTCCCAATCGCCTCCACCAAAGGGAGTTCCTAAAGTGGCTGAAAACAAAATGACCGCGGAGAAGTTCGCGGCAATGTTCGATCTTTCGGGCCAGACGGTGGTGATCACCGGCGGCGCGGGAATTTTGGGCGGCGAAATCTCAGTTGTACTCGCTGCGTGCGGCGCGAAGCTGGCGATTCTCGATTTGAATATTGAGCCCGGCAAAGCGCTGCTGGAACGCATGGGGAAGAGCGCCGCAAACGTGGGCCTATTCGCCTGCAATGTGCTTGACCGCGCGTCGCTCGAGAAAGTCTCGAAAGAAGTGCTGGCGCGATTCGGCAAAGTCGATTGCCTGATCAACGCCGCCGGAGGCAACAAGCCCGCGGCCACCACCAGCGCCGAAATGAAATTCTTCGATATTCCCGCCGACGCGTTGCGCTGGGTATTTGACCTGAACATCATCGGCACAGTTCTCCCGAGCCAAATTTTCGGGAAGCTGATGGCCGATCAAAAGTACGGCAACATCCTGAACGTTTCCTCGATGAACGCGTTCCGTCCGCTCACGCGCATTCCTGCGTATTCCGCGGCCAAGGCGGGCGTAAGCAATTTCACCCAATGGTTGGCGGTGCACATGGCGCAGGAGTATTCGCCGAATATCCGCGTGAACGCCATCGCCCCCGGTTTCCTGCTTACAAATCAAAATCGCTTTCTGCTCACCGACAAGGATTCCGGCGAATTGACCGCGCGCGGCAAATCGATCATCGCGCACACGCCGATGGGCCGTTTCGGTGAGCCCGAAGATCTTTGCGGTGCGGTGTTGTGGCTGATTTCGCCGGCTTCCGCGTTTGTTACCGGGACAGTCGTGCCGCTCGATGGCGGATTCTCCGCGTTTGCCGGCGTTTAACCGTTCTCGCATATAATCGTCGCGGCGCAGCGGCAGCGATTCCGCCCGCAAGCCAAACATGAAAATTATTGACGCAAAAGTGATCGTCTGCAGTCCCGGCCGAAACTTCGTCACACTGAAGATCGTGACCGAGGACGGCGTCTGCGGTTTGGGCGACGCCACGCTCAATGGCCGCGAACTCGCCGTCGCCAGCTACCTCAGCGAACACGTCTGCCCACTTCTGATCGGTCGCGACGCCCGGCGCATCGAAGATACCTGGCAATATCTCTACAAAGGCGCGTACTGGCGGCGCGGGCCGGTGACCATGTCCGCGATCGGCGCCGTCGATACCGCGCTGTGGGACATCAAAGCGAAAGCTCTCAACACCCCGCTCTACCAGTTGCTCGGCGGCGCATCGCGCGATTCCATCCTGGTGTATTGCCATGCGAACGGCGCGGATATCGAAAAAACTGTCGAAGCCGTCGCCGCCCACATCAAGCTGGGATACAAAGCCGTGCGCGCCCAATCGGGCATTCCGGGCGTCGCCAGCACGTACGGTGTGGGCAAAGCCGGAAAGCAATACGAGCCCGCCGAGGAAGGCCTGCCTTCAGAAAGCAGTTGGAGCACCGAGCGTTATCTAAATTTCGTTCCGCAATTGTTTGCGCGCCTGCGCCGGGAATTCGGCGAGGACCTGCCTCTGCTGCACGACGCCCATCACCGCCTCACTCCAATCGAAGCCGCGCGCCTCGGCGAGAGCCTCGAGCCGTATCATCTGTTCTGGCTCGAAGATCCGGTCCCAGCCGAATTGCAAGATAGTTTTCGCTTGATTCGCCAGCACACCACCACGCCGCTCGCGGTCGGAGAGGTATTCAATTCCATCTACGATTGCCAGCAGCTCATCGCGGAACAACTGATCGACTACATCCGCATCTCCGTCACGCATGGCGGCGGAATCACGCACCTGCGCAAGATCGCGAATTTGGCGGACATCCATCACGTGCGCACCGGTTGCCACGGCGCCACTGATTTGAGTCCCGTGTGCATGGCCGCCGCGTTGCACTTCGATCTAAGCGTTCACAACTTCGGGATTCAGGAATACATGGTTCACTCCGCGGACACCGATCGCGTTTTCCCGCACGCCTACACCTTCGCAGATGGCGTGATGCATCCCGGCGAAAAGCCCGGCCTCGGCGTGGATTTGGACGAAGCGTTGGCCGCGAAGCTCCCCTATCGCCGCGCCTATCTCCCCATCAATCGTAAGCTCGACGGCACGATGCACAGCTGGTAGCCGCGCCGCCTGCTCGCCGAGCGAAATGATTTCCATTCCGCACGCTGATGCCGGAAGCGGCCAACTCTGATCAGTCGCTGCTGGGCTGATTGGTCAAAAATCCGCGCACTTGCTTCTGCACGCTTACGATTTCCGCGCGATGCGGCTCGAGTAGTTTCAAATCCGTTTCCTGCACGGCTTGTTCTTTGTCCCACTCCTGCTGCTGCGCCGCGCTCGTAGCTTGCGCGCCGCCGTCGCCGCTGCAGCTGGTGCAGACCATCGGGCCGACGAGGCCTTCGATGACTCCTCGGATGGCGTCGTACCGGACTTGGACCCCGCGTTGCGCCGCAATTGTTTCGTCGAGTTGCGCAAGCTGCGTCGCGTGAACCAATAGCTGAGCCTGGTCCGGCGTGACTGCGCCGGTCGCCTTTCCCGAGTTCACTTGCCGCGCGAAGTCAATCGCGGCGCGATCCTGGCCGCTCGCGTTGGTGATCTGGTCCGCGGCAGTTTTCATGATGTCGAGATAAAGATCGACGTCGGCATCGCTCAGCGGCTGAGTCTTCAGTGCGTTTGCGGCCGCCTGCTCGGCAGCGTCGTCAGCGGGAGCACCTGCTTTGCTGTTGCCCGCTGTTTGGGACGTTGAGGAGCGGCCACACCCGCCTCCGAGCCCGAGCAGCGTCGCGCAGAGCAAAGCGCCCAGCGCACGCCGCCGCGCTTGCCAGAGCCTATTTCGGGGCTCCTCGAATCGTCCTGGCACTCCAAGAATTTCGGGTTTGATCCGTACGTCGCGCATGAACGGGGCCTCCGTGCGCGGCATCCTACACCGCAATCTGGGCCTGTGGCTACCGTGTTTACCGGCGCGCCGCTGCCGGTGGCCCGCCCAATCCTGCCTCTAGCGCGGCTTCCCGTATCGCATTGAATCGGAAGTGGGTTACGCGCCGCCGCCAAAGTACTATGACCTTCGTTAGCCCCGCAAGTGTACGTCCGAGCCATTGTTGACCCCTCTTTGCAACATTAGCCTTGATGTTGTTGAAAGAAGGCCACATGGCAACCTATCTCATCAGGTTCCCCGCCACCGCTACATTCACAATCGCTGTGATCGCCGCCGTAATGCTGGCCGGCATTGCTCTGATGCTGCGGAAGCGCAGCGTCGCGTCGCGCGTGCGCATTCTACTGGTTTCGAGCTTCTGCTTGCTGGCGCTGATGTGGTGCTTCGGCTCGCTCCACAATCCGCGCATCGCGGCTGCGATGCATCGCACTTTTCCGGCTCACGCCGCCGCGCCGACTGCGCCGGCCGCCAAAGTGGTCGCTGTCTCTACGCGCCGGCTGGAATCGCCCCGCGCCGTGTATGGACATTCCGTCGTCAAGGGAGGGATTCATTCGCTCGGCGAGTTGCTGGACGTGATCGCCACCGATCCGCTTGCCGCGCAGCACTACAATGGATTTGACATCACCCACGCGCGCTTCATCCGCCTGGACCATAACATCATGGCCTACGTTTCCTATCGCATAGACGGGGCGGGAATCTACTGGACCAGCCATCCCGAGATGATCATGGCCGGCGAGGAAGTGATCACCGACGGAACCAATTACATTCGCGCGCGTTGTGGGAATTTGATCTCCTACGCGCAGCAATCCCCGATGGCGCTCACTGACGACCCGACGGATATCGACACCATCGTCGAGACCTATACCCCCGCTGGCGGCGCAGCGCTTTCGGACCAAGCGAGCATTCCACCGAGCAGCACTCCGTTCGAGAATCCGCCCGCTGGCAATCCGCCGGTCAACAATTTCGGAGGATACACTCCGCCGCCGGTTGTTTTCGGCGGGCCGCCCAGCCCCGGTACGCCCAATCCGCCGACGACACCGACCCCGCCTGGAACGCCCCCGGGAACACCGCCCGGAACGCCGCCTGGGACACCTCCGGGAACGCCTCCCGGAACACCTCCGGGAACGCCGCCGGGTCCCCCCAATCCGCCGCAGACCGTCACCAGCGTGGATGAATTCTCCACGCATGGCGAGTTCTACTCGCTCTTTGGCGCAATCCTGCTTCTCTTCGTGGTTGAGCGGCTTCGTCGCTAACGCGCAGGGTAGCGCGCCGGATTCAAATCGAATACAGCCGGGGGTAGTCAGCGTTCAAAGGCCTGCGCGGCTCACGCCGCGCAGGTCTACGCATCGATGTAACCGTGGGGATGCGCCCGGTGCCATTGCCAGGCGCTTTCGACGATGTCTTCAAGCGCGGCGTGCTGCGGCGCCCAGCCCAGCTCGCGGCCGATTTTTTCCGAACTCGCCACGAGCACGGGCGGATCGCCCGGACGGCGCGCTTCCACTTCCGCCGGAATCGCATGGCCAGTAACGCGCCGTGCCGTTTCCACAACCTCTTTCACGCTGAATCCTTTTCCGTTTCCCAGGTTGTAGATCGATTGGCCGCGGCCCTCGAGCGCCCCGAGCGCCAGCACGTGCGCCTGCCCAAGGTCGGAAACGTGAATGTAATCGCGAATGCAGGTGCCGTCCGGCGTGGGATAGTCGTCGCCGAAAATTTTGATGCGGTCGTATTGGCCCAGCGCCACCTGCAGAACGCGGGGAATCAAGTGCGATTCCGGCCGGTGGTCTTCGCCGCGATTTGGATTCCCGCCGGCGACGTTGAAATAGCGCAAGCTGGCGTAACGCAGTCCGTGAATTTGGTGGAACCACGCGAGCATTTGCTCCACCATTCGCTTCGATTCGCCATAAGGATTCGTGGGAAGCATCGCCGCCGTTTCCTCGATGGGCGATTTCTCCGGCATGCCGTACACCGCCGCGGTTGAGGAGAACACCAGCTTGGACACGCCGTGCGCCAGCATCGCTTCGATCAGCCGCAGAGTGTTCGCGGTGTTGTTGCTGAAGTAGGCCTCGGGGATGCGCATGGACTCGCCCACTTCTGAAAGCGCCGCGAAGTGCATCACGGCGTCGATGCCGCCTCCGGCCGACGCGCGTTTGAAGCACTCCGCATCGCCCACGTTTCCGACAATCAATTCCGCGCCGGGCGGCACGGCGCCGCGGTGGCCGCGCCGCAGGTCATCGATTATGACAACACGATGGCCCAGTTCCAATAATTGAGCCGCGACCGTGCTGCCGATGTATCCGGCGCCTCCGGTGACCAATATGCGCATTCCCATTGTGTCTTTCGGTCTCCTGTCGCCCGCAATCTGGCGTGCGATCTTGCGTCCGCGCGCTTTTCGGGAGCAAACTTCGTTGCGCCTGATCATAGCATCGGGAAGAGCGCCCGATATAAGTAGCACATCGCGCCGAATATCGCATCGGTCATAAGTCGCATGATCGCGCGAAACATCGGACGCGGCAACCAAATGACCCCGGAAGAATTTCGCAAACTCGGACATCAACTGATTGATTGGGTGGCGGACTATCGCGCCCGCATCGCCTCATTGCCCGTCGCGCCGCGCACCGAGCCCGGCGAAATTCGCAAACAATTGCCGGCCGATCCACCCGAAGCCCCGGAATCGTTCGACGCGATCTTTGCGGATCTCGATCGCATCTTGGTTCCCGGTCTTTTGCATTGGCAGCATCCCCGCTTCTTCGGCTATTTCCCGTCAAACGCGTCGCTTGCGAGCGTGCTCGGCGATTATCTCAGCACCGGCTTGAGCGTGCTGGGCATTTCGTGGCAATCCAGTCCCGCGGTCACCGAGCTTGAAGAAGTCGTCACCGATTGGGTGCGCCGCATGGTCGGCCTCTCCGCCGCATGGAGCGGCGTGATTCAAGACACAGCTTCGACCGGTACGCTCGTAGCGCTGATTTCCGCGCGCGAGCGCTCCACCGGATACGCCCTTGCCGGCGGCGGCTTGCAGTCGTTTCCGCAGCGCCTCACGGTCTACGTCTCAGCGCAAAGTAACAGCTCGGTTGAGAAGGCCGCGCTGCTTGCCGGCTTCGGCAGAAGCAACGTGCGCGCAGTGCCGCTTGACGCCCAGTACGCGCTGCGTCCGGACGCGCTGGAACAGTTGATCGCGCAGGACATCGCGGATGGCTGCCGTCCCTGCGCAGTCGTAGCGACCACCGGAACGACTGGCGTTACCGCGTTCGATCCTATCGGCGCGATTGCCGAAGTGGCGCGCCGCCACGCGCTGTGGCTGCACGTGGATGCAGCGATGGCCGGCTCCGCGATGATCCTTCCCGAATGCCGTGCGTTGTGGCAGGGAATTGAGGAAGCCGATTCGCTCGTAATAAACCCGCACAAATGGCTCGGCGCGGCGTTCGATTGCTCGCTCTACTATGTGCGCGATGTTCAGCATTTGATTCGCGTCTTTTCCACGAATCCCAGCTATTTGCAATCCGCCGCGGACGCCCAGGTGAAAAACTATCGCGATTGGGGCATCCCGCTGGGCCGGCGCTTCCGCGCGCTGAAGCTGTGGTGTTTGATTCGCGAACAAGGTGTGCGCGGCTTGCAAGAAAGATTGCGCCGCGATCTCGCCAATGCCCAATGGCTCGCCGGGCAAATCTCCGCCGCGCCCGATTGGCGCGTGCTCACGCCGGTGCGCTTGCAGACGCTGTGCGTGCGCCACGAACCCGCGGGCTTGGCCGGCGAATCTCTCGATCGCCATACGCTCGATTGGGTGAATCGCGTGAATCGCTCGGGCCGCGCCTACCTCACGCCCGCGATGCTCGATGGCCGATGGATGGTGCGTATTTCGATCGGCGCAGAAATGACGGTACGCGAAGATGTCCGCGCGCTTTGGGCGCTTCTGCGCGAAGAAGCCGAGCGAAGCTAGTGTACTGTCCCATTTATGGAATCTCCTAAGGGCGTCGTGTCATCTTACGAATTGAGCCCGATATGGGAGGAACTGGGATTCGGGCTTTCAGATCGCTTTCAAATCACCTTCACTCGTGAGGCACAGCGACGGGAAGTGATTGTGGATTGGGCGTTCGAGCGGTCCTCGAGAACAGAGGTTGTGCAGTGGCAACAACGAAGAAGGCTGAGAGTCTCGCCAAATGAAGAGAGCCATTGTTTTTGGATCAAGCGGATTCGTAGGTTCACATCTTCTGAGCGAACTGTTGAACAGCTCTGATTACGGACAGGTAACCGCCGTCGCTCGGAAAAGCCTGAATATCGCTCACCCAAGACTAAGAACAGTGATATGCGACTACAACTCCCTAGAGGGTGTGAAATCAGAAATCGCCGCGGATGAAGTCTTCATTGCTCTTGGCACAACCAAGGCGAACTCGCCTGAGAAAGCCGAGTACTACCAAGTGGATCACGAGTATCCGGTCCTGGCGGCACGGATAGCAAAAGAAAGAGGGGCGAAATCGGTCTTTCTGGTCACAGCAGTTGGCGCCAATCCCCATTCGAAATTCTTCTATGTACGGACCAAAGGCGAAACCGAGCGAGACGTGATCGCACTCAATTTCGAGCATACCCATATCTTCCGCCCCTCAATGATCATGGGGATCAGGAAAGAGAAACGCTCGCTGCTAGAAGGAGCGCTGATGAGGTTTTGGTCTGCTTTAAATCCCCTCTTAACGTGGAAAGGCGATAAATATAAGGGCATAACGGGGGAAGATATTGCAAAAGCAATGATTAAGTCGGCGAAGAATCAAACAGACAAGCTAAAGATTTATCACTGGAGGGAAATGCATAATTTGCTGCAAAGATAATTTGAGCCGGGACCGCAACAAAACTCCGAGCGTAGTATGTCTCATTAATAGAGTTGTTTATCTGTCGCCCGATCAACGCGTACTTTGGCGCGCGCGATGACGAGTTAGCAGACCCAACTCTCCGCTTCGTTTCCTACTCGCGATTTCTCACGGCTTGGCGTTGCCGCGGCGGCATTTTCGCGCGCCCAGGTTCCCAGCAGAATCACGCTGCCGATAGCGGCCGAAACGTGAACGTAAAAAACGCGCGTCGGCCCTTCGAGTTCATAAAAATCCGCGCGATGCGGATCGGGGCGCACCGGGGCGTCCGAAGCCAGCAATCGGCGGAGTTCGTCTACCACTTCAACGGGATAATTGCGCAGATTCTCGATGTTCAAAGGCTGCTTCGTCTGTTCGCTCATTGCCATTCAATCCTTCCATTTTTCATCACGCAGCTGGAATCTGTGAATCTCATCTCGCTCGATCCGCTGCCGCCCCCAACTTGCGTGTCATAGTCTCCATACGCAAACACGCTGCCAAAAGTTTCATGGCAAAAACACGCTGGCGTCCGCCGCCGGCGCAGGTCCACTATGATTCTGACGCGCCGTGGGTCATTTCGACTCACTGGATAGACCTCTAATTTGCCTTCCTACATTAGATGTCCGGTTCCGGAAACGGTTGCGGGTCAGACGGTTCGCCGTGTCTGCACGGAAACTCCCACCTGTACCAATTCTGTACCAACGGTCCATGGTCTCTCGCGCGCCCGCAAGGTAACGTCCTGGCAGACGACCGCGGCCGCTTCGATCGGTTGCTTGCGGTGGGGTTCGGTCTCGCTCGCACTGGCCCTCGCAGCTGTGCGAAATCGGACCGAACCCCGCGGCCGTGCACTTCACCTTGACCGGCCGCGCCTTTCCCAATTATCATCCTTCCAATTATTGCAACTATGAGTATCGGTGACGCCGGTACTTGTGGGCGGCACGCTGTGGCTGAGATAGTTGGGTGGGATAGGGTCGAATCGACTTTTAGGAGAGCCGCTTGAAGAAGAAAAAAGTGCAAGCCGTAAAGAAATCCAAACCGAAAACGAAGAAGCGGCGCGTCACCAGCTTCAGCACGGACCGCCGGCGCAAGCACCGTCACTGGCAGGTGACTGTCTATTACCGCGACTCAGAAAAGTTTGCGCGCATCTACACGGATCGCGGCCGGGCCACCCGGTTCGCCGAGCGTCAGAAAAAATCGCCGGTCGTGCGGTCCGCACGCGTGCGTCAAGTTCACTGAAGCGCGCGCGCATCCGCGGAATCCAGATTCTCTCCAGTCGCGCGTCATGAATTCTTCGGGCGTCTAAGCGGACGCGCGTCTGCGCGGCGCGCATCCCGCGATCTTGTCCCTGCCGCACGCCCATGCTATAAATTGGCTGTTCTGAGCGGCCGTAGTATAGGGGTAGTACGACAGCTTGCCAAGCTGTAGGCGGGGGTTCGAGTCCCCTCGGCCGCTCCATTGTTTCGCGTAGGCGCGTGTCTTTCGGTCCGGCGGCGTTTCTGTAACCGGCAACGTTTTTGAACCCGGCAAGAACGCTCCGTTGTGAACGCTCATGCTGGCATACCTCTGCGGGCCCATCGAGTTCTCCTCCGACGGCGGCAAAATGTGGCGCCGCAAACTTGCCCCATTCCTGAGCAAAGAACTCGGCCATCGCGTTTACGATCCCGCCGAAGACGAGAAGAAAAATCTCACAGACGAAGAGGCGGCCCACTTCCGCGAATGGAAAAGCTCCGATGTCGAAAAATTTCGCCGCGCCGTTCGCAAGATCATCCACTACGATCTCGATCAGATCGAAAATAAAGCCGATTACGTGATCTGCCATCTGGCCGCGGCCGATGGCGTGAGCGGCGGCACTTCGGCGGAATTGACGCTCGCGCACCGGCGCAGCATTCCCGTCTACATGGTCACCGATATTCCCACCGAGCAGATTAGCGGCTGGATGCTGGCGTGCGCCGACCACGTTTTCGGTTCGCTCGACGACCTCAAGAAATTTCTCCGCGAACGCTACGGAAAAGAAAAGCAGGCCCCGCTCTGGAAGGATTGACGGACACCTCGGCGCCGGTCGTCGTCGCGGTCGGCAGCACGCGCCGGCCGAAGCTGGACGCTGTGCGCGACGCGCTCGAGGCCCTCGGCCCGAAATTGTTTCCGGGGGCGCGCTTCGAAATTGCCGGACGCGAAGTCCCCTCGGGCGTGCGCGAAACTCCGCTCAGCCGCGAGGAAGCCATGGCCGGAGCGCGCAATCGCGCCGAATCTTTGGTGCGCATCGCGCGCGAAGAAACGCTCACGTGGCGTTATTTTGTCGGGCTCGAAGGCGGCCTCGAGGTCGTCGAAGAAAATGGCCGCCGCAATGTGTTGCTTGCGAGCTGGGCCTACGTCACAGATGGCTCCGCGCGTGGCGCGTTTGGCCAATCGGGCGCGATCTCTTTGCCGGAATCACTGGCTGCCGAAGTTCTGGATAAAGGCGTCTCGCTGAGCGTCGCCATCGACGCATTCGCGGCCAAGAGCGGCGTTCGCGATGCCGAAGGCGCCTGGGGCGTGCTCAGCGCGGGATTGATCACGCGTCGCGAGTCGTTTCGCATCGGCGTGATCAACGCCTTCGCCCCGTTCTTCAACGCCGGAATGTACGCGCCCACCAATGCTCGGGCGCAAACGCCATCGCGTTGACGCAAACACGATTCGGCCCCGCGCATAAATCCACAGTGATCCCGATGTGCGTTCCGCCAAGGCTGTGCTAGTCTAGCGGCGGCGCAAGTTTTGTCCGGAGGATTTCCCGTGGACATCGTAACCGGCAACATGGGATGGATCGAAGTGATCGTTGGCCCGATGTTTTCGGGCAAGAGCGAAGAATTGATTCGGCGTCTCAAGCGCGCGGAGATCGCCAAGCAGCGCGTGCAAATCTTCAAGCCGCAACTGGACACGCGCTATTCCAACACCGAAATCGTTTCGCACTCCGGCCTGGGCATTCGCTCGGAAATCGTGCATGACGCCGCCGAAGTTTTGACGCGTGTCGAAGCGCGCACCGAAGTCGTCGGCATCGACGAAGCGCAATTCCTCGGCGAATCGCTCGTCGCCGTTTGCAATCAACTCGCCGATGCCGGCAAGCGCGTGATCGTTTCGGGTCTGGACACGGATTACCTTGGCCGCCCGTTTGAACCCATGCCGCGCCTTTTGGCCGAAGCCGAAGAGATCACCAAGCTTCTCGCCATCTGCATGCGCTGCGGCAATCCCGCCGGGCATACGCAGCGCCTGGTCGCCTCCACCGATCTGATCGTCGTCGGCGCCGGCGGAATGTACGAAGCGCGCTGCCGCCGATGCTTTGAGCCGCAATTGGCCCACGACAAAGTCGAGGCGGAAAAAGTGGCCGCTGCCGGCGTTTCCTCGGTTACCGATCGCTAGAATTCCGCGAAAGTTTTCCTTCGTAATTTAGTCTCGGGAATTCCTTGCCGATCGTTCGTCATCTTCACTCTTGAATTTCGCGCGCGCGCCGGAACGCTCCCTCAGCTAGCGCGCGGTGCTCTACGCAGCCAATGATGCCCCCCGCTTCGCCGCTGTCGTCTGTGGTCGGCTCGGCTCCGGTGTCCGCCGCAGCGCGCAGCCGCTCGATCCTCTCGCGCGCCGCTTGCCATTCGCCAGCATCGAACCGTCCCGCATCGAGCGCGCGAGTGACGGCCTCGATCGCGGGCCCCACCGCGGATTCGGCATGGCAAAGCATCGCCAGATCCGCGCCCGCGGCCAGCGTTTCCACGGCTGCTTGCCCCGCGCTGAAATGTTTCGCAATCGCGCCCATCCCTAGATCGTCCGCCAGAATTACGCCCTGGAATCCCATCCGCTCGCGTAAAATTCCGGTCAGAATTCGCCGCGAAAGCGAAGCCGGCCGCGCGCCCGCATCCACGTTCGGCAGCAGGATGTGCGCCGTCATCATCATCGGCACAGAATCCGCGATGGCCGCGGCGAAGGGGACCAGTTCCGCCGCTTCCAAACGCTCGAGTGTGCCCGAAAACACCGGCAAATCGAGATGCGGATCAGTCCGCGTGTCGCCGTGTCCCGGAAAATGTTTCGCGCACGCCAGCACGCCACCCGCGCGCAAGCCGCCAGCGAAAGCCACACCCATGCGCGCTACGAGTTTCGGGTCCGCACCAAAGCTGCGTTCGCGCGTGATCGGACTCTCTGGCTGAATATGCAAATCGAGCATCGGCGCAAAATCCAGGTTCGCCCCGGCGGCGCGCAGTTCGCGTCCCATCGCGCGCGCAATTTGCTCCACAATCGCAGCGTCGCCGATCCGTCCGAGCGACGCGGCACTCGGCCACCGCGTGAACGGCGCGCCGAGCGCAAAACGCGTCGCGCCGCCTTCCTGATCCATACCAATCAGCACCGCCTTTCGCGCCGCGCCGCGAATTTCCGCAGTCAGCGCGCAAAGCCCCTCGACGCCGCGATAGTTGCGCGGAAACAGCGCCACGCCGGCCAGCCCGCCTTCCAGCAGTGACGCCATCTCATCGCTCACGCGCGTGCCCTCAAACCCCAGCACGAATCGCCCCAGCACTTCGCTCGGCCATCCCGATTTGCGTTTTGGCATCGCGCCCATCTGCTATCATCCGCCTCGGGCAAAGGCTAACGGCACAGGGAGGGCCGAGTCAAAGTGAGAATCGAATCGCGTGCTCCGGCGCGGGTTGATCTTGCCGGAGGCACGCTGGACATTTGGCCGCTTTATCTTTTCCACGAAGGCGCCGTCACCGTGAATTGCGCGATCACGCGTTACGCTTCCTGCGCGATCGAAACGCGCCCCGAAGGCCACCGTGCGATCACGCTGGTTTCCACCGACACGCGGCGCAAGGAAACTTTTGCATCGCTCGAAGCCTTGCGGCGCGCGCGGCGCTATCGTTTGCCGCTGCTTGCGCACCTCGTGCGTTTTTTCGCTCCCACCGTTGGATTCACGCTCACCACAAATTCCGAGGTGCCCGCCGGCGCCGGCCTTGGCGGATCCAGCGCCATGGCCGTCGCAATGTGTGCCGCGCTCGATCGCCTGTCCGGCGCGGGCCGCCGCTTGGAGGATTGGATTCACATCAGCCGCGACGCCGAAGCCATCGTCATCGGCGTGCCCACCGGCACGCAGGACCATTACCCCGCGGCATTCGGCGGCGCCAGCGCCATCGTCCTGGCTCCCGGAAGCGAGCGGCGCGAAGCCCTGGCGTGCGACGTCGCGGCGCTCGAGCGGCGTCTGGTGCTGTGCTACACCGGCAAGCCGCGCAAATCCGCGATCAATAATTGGGAAGTTTTTTCGCGGCATCTCAGCGGCGATAAGCGCGTGGCGCGCAATCTTGAAAAAATCGCAGTCGTGGCGCGCCAGGTGCGCGCCGCGCTCGAACGCGGCGATTGGCCCGAGCTTGGCCGCCAGATCCGCGAGGAGTGGGAATTTCGCCGCCGCAACTTGCCGACGATCTCCACGCCCATGATCGATCGCATCCTCACAGCCGCGCGCCGCGAGGGCGCCCTCGCCGGCAAAGCCTGCGGCGCCGGCGGCGGGGGATGCCTGGTGCTGCTCATCGAGCCCGACGCCCGCGCGCGCGTGGAAGCGGCCGTCGCCAAATCCGGCGGCCAGCTCCTGCCGATGCGCATTGACCGCCAAGGCGTCCAGGTGGCGACAACTCCATGACTGCCGGCACGGCAGACCCGGTCGCCGGTCTTTGCATTTTCCGGGGTGCCCCATCTTCGCCCAGTGTCACCGGGCGAAGGTGGGCTCCGCGTAACATTCTCTGCGAGTCTCTGCGTCCTCTGCATCTCTGCGTTATCTTTTGACTTGCCTTCAGATCCTGCGCGCCCCCTGATAGTGACAACGACTGCGTAGCGAGTCTGTAGTGGATGTGTTTCATCGGGGCACGGGGCGCTGCGTTACCCGAAAACCCGCCTCTTTCGTATTGGCTGTTGCATCAAATCGGCGTAGAATCCCAGCAGCAGGTGTGGCATGGCGCGCCTTACCTGGATAGCGGCCTCGGCAATATTCCTGATCGGGGGCAGTGCGTCCCTGGCGGTTCCGCTCCACGCGCGCCCCGACTCCGGCCCCGGAGACGATCAAACACCCACGAAATCTGACACTCTGCAGGAAGAATCACGCCTAGCACTGATCCGCTTCGTTGACGGCGAATTCGTCAAGGTCGTCGCACCGCTGCCCGCCGGAAAGACCGGTTTCCACCTGAAGGCCGGCGAGCCGCTCGATGCCCGCGCGCTGCAGATGGTCCTCGCCGGGCATGACGCTGCCGCCAACCCCGGCGATAAAGTGCAGATTACCAGGCTGCAATTCAAGGAGCGCCAAATCGCCGTCCAGATCAACGGCGGTGGGAACAAAGGCAACAGTTGGCGGGACCACGTTCAGCTCGACGTCGGCGGGGTGGGCGAGGTCGTCGGCGACCCCAACGTGACTTCGGTGACGGCAGCGCCGGGCGCGACGCTCTACCTCGATTTCAACCGCCCGCTGCCGGACATGACGCCCGACGAGCTGAAGAAATACCTCTCCGTGATGCTCGATTTCGGCAACGAGCATTCCGCCGCCGTGCAATGGGTGCAGACTCTGCCGCCGGAAACGCAGAAGGCGATTGCCGATAAGCGCGCCCTCCCCGGAATGTCGCGCGATGAAGTGATCGCCGCCCTCGGCAAGCCCGACCACAAAGTCCGCGAAACCCAGCCCGACGGCACCGAAGTCGAAGACTGGATCTACGGCACTCCCCCCGGCAAAACCGTCTTCGTCAGCTTCGACGGCGACATCGTCCTCAAAGTCGAAGAGTTCCCGTGAGCATTTTGGTTTTTCCGTCCTGACGCATCAATTCCAACGCTGTGCCACCCACCCTGTCGTGCTCAAAGCTTCGGCGATGTTTGTACCGGCTGAAGCTCTACCACGTTCATGTAGATCGGAGTTATTTCTCCAACCGTGTCCGACCTATGCAACACCCCAGTTGCGATCACCCGGTGGCCCTTCATTGCCTTCGCTTTGAGTTCAAGCCCATTGTTGGCCGGGGAGATCTGGAAGAACAGCTTCAGCTGCTTCGTCGCCTTACAGTCAACGGCTTCCCACTGAGGTTTCTCCGGAGTACAGACGACGTTAACGGAATTTGGCAATTCAAGTATCCAGTAGGTGATTGGGGCGTCTACCTTCCTGTTTTCACCATAGCTGGGGGGACCATATCCGTGAACTTCACGAAGCTCGCCAGCCAAAGCCACCTCTTGATTCAGCGGTTCAAGGATCGTCTGTCCACCTGCTCTCAACATCGCACAGAGGATGACGGTGAGCACAAGAACCGCGTTGCGACTTCTACTCACTTTTCATCCCCTGACCCGAACCGCCCGCTATCGCGGGCGAGTGGCCCAACCCCTTCGGTGTTTCGTGTCTCCATCAGCCCGCCCGCTTGCCGCTCTCTCGCCGAGGCTTCGGCTTGCCCTTTCCCTTGAGATTCAGCGCCACTGCGGCGCGGATCAGATCCTTCAACGCCGCCTCATCGACCTGCGCGCCTTCGTGGATGTCGATGGCCCGCCTCACCTTCCCGTCGAGGCTGGAGTTGAATAGTCGCGCAGGGTCCGCAAGCGCAGCTCCCTTGGCAAATGTCATTTTCACGTGGTTCTTGTACGTCTCTCCCGTGCACACGATCCCGTCGTGGTACCACACCGGCGTCCCCATGAACTTCCACTCTTCGACGATCTCCGGGTCTGCCTCGTGTACGATTGCGCGCACTTTCGCCAGCATCTCCCCGCGCCAGTCCCCAAGTTTCTTGATCCTCGCGTCAATCAATGCCGACGCCGATCCCGCCGCCACACCCTTTTTCATCTTCAGCTCCACCTCTCGCGCCTAATCTAGCCGCGCTAAACACAGCCTGCAACCCCCGCAGTTGAAATCCTACCCGCTTGCCCGCGGGCAGCCAAATTCGAAGCACGTTATACGCCGCAGGACGGCCCAGAAATTTTTTGTTGTCTTGCGATTCGCCGACGATGAACGCCACGCCGCGAGGACGAGCGATTGGGTCGCTCGAACCGATCAGGTTCGAGCCCCAGCCCCGTAGAGTGTGCGTGAGAACCAGCTTGAGTTTGAAAAGGAAATAGTGCAGTAAAGAAGCATGAGCCGATTTCTACCGTACAGCCCAGATCAGGCGTATTTGTTGCCGC
>Ga0187875_10000123_pt1 | contig 69537 bp, 82 predicted proteins | sample June2016WEW_17_1_2_FD_132978 | JGI IMG/M metagenome (GOLD analysis project Ga0187875, IMG submission 132978) | Peatland microbial communities from SPRUCE experiment site at the Marcell Experimental Forest, Minnesota, USA - June2016WEW_17_10 | ecosystem: Environmental > Terrestrial > Soil >... | reverse complement strand
CTGCCATTGGGAAGAAATCAACCGCAAGAAATAGATTTTTATGCGTTGTATTGCATCGCAACGTAACGCAGCGTGCAATTCATCCCCAAACAAGATTTGGGGAATTCTTGCCTAAATGTTAATCCTTTAAATTATATTGTACAGTTTGTGTTACGGCCTATTTCCGTTTTACACAAACGAATACGGGTGCATTTTTCCCGACCTTTTTAAGAATATTAGGATTCCACCCATCATATAAAAAGGCATCAAAACCTGATTCGATTACCATTCGTTTTACTTTTTTAAGGTTTAGAAGATGTAAAGACCTGCGTACTGTGCTGGTTTCGGTATATAATTTATTCCTTTTTAATCTGATGGTTACATAATAAGATAATCCGTCGTTATCCTCAACTTCTTGATGATAAACCTGTACGTATTTTTCCCTACCAGACTGGATAATATTTGTCGTGGTAATTTTCTGTGCCCATAGTTCCTTCAAAAAATTGAGATCAAATATTAGTATTCCTCCATTATTGAGTTGTGTATTTAAATGTTTAAGGGTTCTTTTTAGAGTATGTCGTAGTTCATTACCATGGTCGATTCCGTGTATACATATTATGATATCGAACTTGCCGGTATGATTAAACTTTTGCATATTTGCTACAATAAAACTTATGCCTGCTACCCTCTTCTTTGCTGTTTTGATAGATTTCTTATCAGAGTCTATTGCTGTTACCTTATACTTTCTTTTTAGCATATCGTCTATACCATCATAGCCGCAAGCAGTATCTAGAAGTGTTCTTGATTTATCATTTTTGTATTTTTTATCAATATGCCTTATGAAATCGTATTTCTTGGTTCTTTCTTGCTTTTCAAGTTTGCCTGAATTTGAATGGTATAGTCTGATAAATTCCTTAGATAGTTTAGGCATAGAACCAGTATAATAATGGGCACAAGAATTAATTATATTACTGGTGGTGGATGGATTTGATAAACAAAACGGAAATCAGCTCTGACAGGGTAAGGGAAATTATAGAATTCTGTGAACTAAAAGATCTGGGAGATTATGTGATGATTGTAAAGGACTGTGATGTCCCAATAAGAGCAGCAGGACATTGGGACGGTGGGATAAGAGGCGTAGTCCCTTATCTTATAGGTCCGATAACCCAACCATTTTGTCTAGCCCTGTTAAGAAATCTTACTTTCTTCTCAAAATCCTTAGCTCCCTCATCGCTCCACTTCTTGCTGCCCTAACGAATCTGTTGTAGTGTTCAACAGACATGCTCGCCCTATTGCCCTGCTTGTCAACCAAACTTACTATTTGTGTTTGTTCGTCTACGACAAATTTTGGACACGGCCCATTCTTGCAACCTTCAGGATCTGCATCGTATAGAGTCTTTTCCATATTTTCACCCATTAACATTAGTTTTTAGATTTCTGTGGAACAATATTTATTTTTCTTTCGGATAAAAATTCTGCCATAGGTATTGCATTTTTTACTAATTCGTCCCTTAACCTTACATACTTTGAAATATCTTTATGCGCTGGATCCAGAGTTCTTGCCCCTAAGAAGTGTCCTGCGTTATCATAACTCATTAAAATTACATCCTTGGAATCAAACATCCAGTAATCTTGAAAGCCTGTTATTAATCCACTAACATCTTTTCTTTCTACCATTAATGTTTCTCTACCTGCTTTTTGCTGTACATAGAAACCTGTGCTTATCGCAAATTTAAGATAATCGCTTAATGGTAAATCTATCACTATTAAATTTATGTTTTTTGTGCCCAGTATCCTCTTCTTTTCAATATTTTTTATCCACTCTTTATCTTCTTCTGATAATTCTATCGGTTGTCCACGTAAATAGCGTTTAAATTGTTCTGCTTCATCCTCAACTGCATAACTATTAAGAAGTTGTAATCTGAAAATTTCTTTCTCGGTTCCGTCCCACAAATTCCTAAAGATACCCCATATATCGTTTCCTTCGGAACTGCTCACCATATCACTAGATTATATTATCTTTAGATAACTATTTATATACATCGTATGTGATTGGATTTCTAGTGTACTCTTCCATAATTTTATGCCACTCGGTATAGCTATTTGCATTAAACGGCCATTTGCCGACTATCAGATCAGTCAAAACACATTGTTCTGTAATTGGATACTCACTTTCCCATACTTTTTCGAATAAGTGCTGACCCCTAGAATTAAGTATATCCCCATCTTTAAAATTACAGAAGAATACAGAATCAAAGTGTCCAGAAGTGTCAGAAACAACAGAATAATCAGTTGTTGCCTGTCTTTCGTCTTCTTCGCCCAGAATCTTATTTAATAGTTTTAATAACAAAATAGAATGGTGGTCTTTGTTAGGTGTAATAACTAATGTATAAAATAAAAATATTCTTTTATCTGGATTCTGCACACATGTAGTAAATCGTTTTATCACACCAGTTTTCTTAAGTTTATTTATACTATATATAACCCTCATTTGAGAGAGTTTTGTCTCTTTTGCTAATTCCTTTAATCTTATCCTAGAATTGTCAATGAGCGTTGTTATTATCTTTTTCTCTGCGTTATTTATTCTATTGCTCTTCTCTACTAAATTTTTTCTGATAGGTATAAATCCATCTATTAGATCATCAAGTGTAACAACCTTGATCTTTGGTTTATAGTTGCTAAATTCCACCCTGAATTTGAATAACCATTTAGTATATTCTGATTGGCTAAGGGGTATCACATGAATTATCAGATTAAAATCGCCAGAGCCAAAATAGGCATTCTGAATAAAATAGTCTTTTTCAAATCGTTTTTTTAACAAAAGAGTATCTGGCACCTTTTCGAATTTTATAGCAATTAGTCTCATATCAGAAAATCCCAACAAACTTGTGTCTAGATCAACTGTATAATATAATTTATATTTATCTTCGCATTCTTTTAGGTATTTAGATATGGTATGATCGGATATACCGAATTCTTCTGATAACTGCTTTATGGAAATTCTAGAATTTAAGTAAAGCCGTCTAAGTAGGTTATAAGGTAGATGTTCTTCTATATTCTTTCTCTCTTTGTCCGAAGCGGTCATATTAATACGTATAATAATAGTATTTCTTACTATATTCGCATTATATATTAGTTTCTGTAAGATTATTAATAAATTTCTTGCTTTAAATATTATTTATAGCATTACATATTTAAACCTTCTCACGAGAGCATTATTCGGGGTGGAAATATGAAAACGGAAACAAAACAAAAAACATCAGAGACTATTGATTGGGCAAGAGAATTTCCACACGAAAGACCTACTGTCACAGTTACCAAACATTTCGATGGTAAAAACGAGTTTACAATAATAAGAGTAAAAACAATACCGAAACTTCGAAAATAATACTAATGGTGATTCGATGGTTGAGAGACAGAACATACAAAGAATACAGCAGGTTCTCCGTAGAGAACCGACGGACTTGAACATAGTGCCATACATGCGAAGTCCATCCCATACTTTGGAACCGGTGAAATTGGGTCCGTGGGACAATCAGGGTGGATGGTCTGATTGTTGGCACCCGGGAACTTGGCACAATGAGTGGCATCCGACGTGGCACAATGCAGCAAGTGCGGAAAGGGGCTATACAAGTTTGATTTTGAGCGACTTTGTTAGGATACGCGAGGATGGGTTTATCTTCAACAAGAAAAACCACATAATCTTTTCCAGCGATGCGGAAACGATAGCGTTTTTGAATAGCGTTGCTATGAAACCAATAGCCGAGGTAGCGGAAAGTCACCCCAAGGTTGTCGAACTGCTTCGTTTGGACTAGGAAGATACACGTGGCTACAGAAATTTTACCTTCTTTGCCGTTCCGCGTGGAGATAGAGGTAATTAACAGATGCAACATAAAACCAGCATGCGACTATTGCTACGCGGGACCTTTTGATGGCAAAACCATAGAATTGGAGGATTTGAAATTTGTAATCTCTAAAACGGAGAGGCAGGTATCTCCTTTTGAGGTTATTTTTCTTGGGGGAGAACCTTTTCTCCGAAGCGATATGGTAGATATCTTAGAATTTGCCAAGATTACCTTCTCGACACATCTTCTTAGCATGAGCACAAACGGAACTATGCTCAAAACACTATCTGAGGATAAGTTGGCACGGTTAAGGGCTTTAAGCGAAGGCAATCCATTAATCCAGGTATCTATTGACAGCACACGCAATCCTACCGTCCAGAAAAGCTTGAGGAGTTTGGAGGGCATAATGGTATTGGAAAAACATGATATACCCTTTAATATCGGGATAGTGATAACCAGAAGGAATCTGCACAATTATTTGGAAACCCTTGACGATCTACTCAAATTTCCACATCTTATGGGAATCAATGCCGAATCATTACAAAAGACCAGCGAGCCATACTATAACCAAAACCGGCTCACTCTCGAAGAAGAATACCTAGTTGTGCCGTCTATTGAAAAATTGGCTGCTGAGAGGTCAAGAACGGACGTATATATCGTAAACAGCAATAAAAACCATTGTCTGTTTCAAATGTTGAGGGGCGACGGCAGAGAATTAAAGCCTGAGGATAGAAGGATAACCAATGCCGGTGTCTATGTCAATGGAAATGTATCGATGGATGGTGCACTCGGCAGACACCAGATAGTCGGCAATGTGTTCAAAGAAGACTGGAGGACCATATGGGAAAATGCCATTAGGGTGTTCAGAGAGGAGAAGGCTACAAAATTAAGAGTGGTGGCATGAGTAGGGATATTCTGAACAAGACCGCACTAGATAATGCCATAATTGAGATGCTAGTGGATTTTCCACAACTCGAAGGACTTGGGGATTTTATTATACTGATAAAAGATTGCACAAGCGAGCAACCCATAAGAGCCAATGGGTTTTGGGAAGGCAACTATAATTTCATAGAAAGTTATTCCACCCCGTTTCTAAAAGTTGAAACGCATCCAAACCTCGAATACCCATTCAAAATAGACGGTGTCAGGGAAAAAGGATACCTCAGTTATGTTGTACTGGACCGCAAAGAATTGATTCTATACTTGATTGCACACGAGTTGAGGAACTTATGGCAGGCGCGCAACAAGACAGCATTAGATAACAAGCAAAGCGAAACGGATGCCGATTCCTTTGCAATCAAGACAGTAAAAGAATGGCGCAAATTATATATTCCTCAGTAGCCTTAGACAATTATTGGAGTCAGCATGATGCTGACATTTATGCTGCAGGTGGGCTGAGGAGGAGGGACACTGATAGATATCTGGAGATTATAAAGGGATATGGTTGGTCTACCAAGGAGTTCAAGCCATATATAGATATAATACAAGAGTACCCAGAACAGAATACGGGCGGATTTGGGATAGGTATGGAAAGGTTAATAGGAGCCATCATAGGTAATAATAAGATTGGTGAGTTACAACCATATCCAAGAAACCCAGGTAGGAAGATAGATTTCTAAAGGTGAAAAAAATAACCACGGCAAAAGAAATCATAGTGAAACTGCAAGAGTTATTTCCAGATAGTTTGGAATCAGAATGGGACACAACAGAGGGATTGATCTCTGGAAATGCTGGCAAGGAAGTGAGAAATGTGGTTTTGAGTCTCGAATTCAGGGATAATATCATAAATAAAGATGCAGATATGATTATCGTGCATCATCCGCCAAAATTCGGACCTGAAAAGAGCGTGACAAATCCCTTCTATAAAAAGATGGCAGCTGGAGATGAGGTCGTCTATGCCATACATTCCAGGATGGATAGGGCTGGCTTTGCAGCCAAAGCTATCGCAGAGAAGCTATTCGGCAAAGTAGGGTATGACGTATTGAAAGTCCTTGGATGGAACAATGGGCAGGGATAAAATTGTTGGAAACATATTCAGAGAAGATTGGGAAACGATTTGGAAAAATGCAATAACATTGTATAGAAAAGAGCTGGCACAAAATCGTGGTAGATTAAGAGTATTATCTTAACTGGTGATAGCACGGACTTGATAAACAAAACAAAAATTAGTTCTATTGATCTAATGAAGATGATTAAGTTTTGTGAATTGAAAGGTCTTGGAGACTACGTTTTGATTATAAAGGATACCGGTGTGACTATAAAAGCAAATTCAAATTGGGATGGGGATATAAACAATATACACAAGGACTCTTTGCCTATAGTAACGGTAGAAACGAACCCTGATCTTAAATATCCTTTTGAGATAACAGGAGTAAAAGAGAAAGGTTATCTTCGGTATTCGGTGTTGAACAGGGAAGAATTGCTTGTATATTTAATCTCTCACGAGTTAAGGCATTTGTGGCAGGGTAGGAATAATTCATCGTTGGACGATTACGGCAGTCAGCAGGATGCAGATGTGTATGCTGTGAAAAAAGTTGAAGCATGGAGAAAAATGGGTGGAAAACCTAATTAGGTTACATTAGCCCTTTGTCACGCCAAGAGGCACAAGCTTTGCGACTATGTTCGATATCTTCGCGCCTGCTATGCTCTGAACCACGTCGTCCACGCTCTTGTAGGCCCATTCCGCCTCCTCGCTTATGAGCTTCCTGTCCCTCACCCTTATCTCTATACCCTTGCTCTTCAGGTCGCCCAGCGTCCTTGAGGCCGGGATCTCCCTTATCGCCTGGTGGCGCGACATGACCCTTCCCGAGCCGTGGCAGGATGAGCCGAACGTCTCTGCCATCGCCTCGCTTCTCCCCGCAAGCACGTAGCTTGCGCTTCCCATGCTGCCCGGTATTAGCACAGGCTGGCCGAGCTCCCTGTATTTCTTGGGGATGTCGTCCCTTCCTGGCCCGAAGGCCCTTGTGGCACCCTTCCTGTGCACGTAGAGCTTCATCCTCTTGCCGTCCACGAGATGCTCCTCGAGCTTGGCTATGTTGTGGGCTACGTCGTAGAGCAGCTCCATCCCGAGCGCGTCGGCGCTCTTTCCGAACACCTCCTCGAAGCCCTTCCTTATCGAATTGGTCATTATCTGCCTGTTGGTGAACGCGAAATTGACCGCGCACCTCATTGCCTTGAGATAGGAATCCGCCTCCTTTGAGTTGACATAAGCATAGCTTAGCTCAGGGTCTGGAAGCTTCAGGTTGTTCTTCTGCTGGTATTCGGAGAATGACCTCAGGTAGTCGCTGCATATCTGGTGGCCGAAGCCGCGCGATCCGCTGTGTATCAGTATTGTCACGTTCCCCTCTTCAAGGCCGAATCCTTTTGCTATTTTTGCGTCAAATATCTCGCTTATGCGCTGCACCTCGACGAAATGGTTGCCTGCGCCAAGGGTACCGAGCTGGTGGAGGCCCCTCTTCCTTGCAAGCGGGCTCACCTCATCGAAATCCGCGCCCTTTATGACACCGTATTCTTCTATGTGGTCGATGTCGTCCGGAAACCCGAAACCCTTTTCAATAGCGTATCTTACACCTTCCACTGCAACTTTTTCAAGGTCGTTATTGCTGAACTTGAAGTCTATTTTGCTGCCGACGCCGCTTGGCACTTTATCCATAAGGGTGTCCATGAGCTTGCTCAGCTTTGGCCTCACTTCAGAAACGGTCAGGTTGGTTTTTATCAGCCTTACGCCGCAGTTTGATACGACAAAACTATTTGCAACAAAATTATGGTTTTTATCATTTATTGTCAAATCGTATACCTCGCCTTTGTATGCAATTTTGGTGATTTCTGAAATTGTGTCGTAAGCATAACTTTCTGATATACCGTACTTGTTGCAAAAGTCATTAAACTTTATTGCATTCCATACTCTGCCGCCTTTTCTATTTGACCATATTGCATGTTCTATAAAGCTTTGGTTTGCAAATTCATTCTGTGCTATAGCCGCTACTTCTTTATAGCTAGATCCATTAGAATACATAGTTATTGCAAGATTTCGTGCCTCTTCCTTATTTAGTCGTATAGTTTGGAGGTATTTTAGATATAGTGAGGCTAAACTTGCCACTTTAGTTTTTTGTTCGTTATATACATAGCTGACAGTAGAGAAGAATTTCATAATATTTTCGGTGTTTGATAGGATTGATAACCTAAACCCTACAGTCTCGCCATTTTTACCTTTGTATCTGTAACCTTCCACAATTTTGGGTTCTACGCATTTTATAGATAGACATTCTAGCATATACTTTATGTCTTTTAGAAAATTTACCGCATCTTCGCTTAATGTTGTTAATTTACTTACGCTAAATGACGGCTCAGTAAAATTATAACCATTTGGTGTCATTGGTTTGGTCATTTCGGCACCAAAATATGCAGCAAGAAATAGTCTTTTTTGCCAATTCTCTGAGTTTAGGATCCAATAAGGTACACTATATTTCTGTAGCGCTTTGCTTCCCACAGGTGCACCCAATGTTGCCAGAAGTACACCGAATGCTTTAGAAGCTACGTGCAAAGAACATTCCATATTTTCAAATTCAGATATGCCGTATTTAGTACTAATCTTAGAATGCCGTTTTCTACTAAAGATATTACAGCTAAAACCTAACTGCTCTATATCCTTTTTTACGTTTGATAGGTCTTCGGGTTTACCGTAATATACAGTAATGCCATTCTTTTGTATATTACCATCCCCATAAACAAGACCCAACAATTTCAATAATATAGAGAGCTTCTCGTTTGAAGTATCCAGATTAGATAAATCTAATTTATCTAGGTAATTTATTATTTGTTTCTTTGCATTTCCATAATCGCTAAATTTTAGCATTTCAAGAATTTTAAGTAGATTTTCTTTATTTACTAGGGTTATCTTGTTCGGCTGTTTATATTCAATACCTTCAAAACCACTAACTACTAGTTCTAAACCGATTTTAAGATCTTTTGCTAACACCATACCATCTTTTGTTAGCATTGGATGGTCATTTGTTACAAGTATCTCATTGCCAAATTTAGTCCTTATTTTTAATATATTGTTGTTCTCTGTCTTCTTTAATACAAGGATTGGTTTCGTATTTAATACTGATAGGCTTTGAGTGTCAAAACTTACTGTATTAAAATTATTAGGTACTTCTTTTATTTTAACCCATGTGCCATTATTTGAAAGTATTTTAGTGTCCGGATGAAGGCAATTTATGTCATAACCGACTGCGCCGGGAGATACGATCCCTTCTTCTGCATCAAATGCCACAACACCGCCAACGGGCAGACCGTAGCCCTCGTGCACGTCCGGCATTAATACCATGTGCTTCACTATAGATGGAAGAGAGGCAGCATTCATGGACTGTCTGAAAGACCTATCTTTACCAGCTGCATTCACAATAGCCTCGTTTGCATATATGTGAATCGGGACATTCATGCTACCTTCTTTTTCTATTTCCCATAAGAAATCGTTGATCTTTTTAATCATACAATCATTACCTTTAGGCCAAAATTAAACTGACCTGTCTCTTTGCCTCTCAACTACGGTTATCGTAGGGCTTCGAGGGCTCCTTACGTTAATCACTCCTATGCGGGGCCCGTTGGGATCGTCCCTGACGGTGATGTGGTATTTTTCAAGCTCGTATCTCTTGACCGCGGCCTTGGCCCACTTATCTGCACGCAGTATCTCGTCAAGGCTTGGGTTATTTACCGGCTCGTGCTCCTTCAATGCCCTTTCTATGAATTTGGGGATGTCTGTGAATTGTATCCTTCTTTTTAGGAAGTATTCCACTGCCTTCTCGTCCGCGCCGTTAAGGACAGCTGGCGCCGTGCCACCCATCTTTATCGCCTCGTATGCAAGAGCAAGGCACCTGAACGTAGTCGGATCCGGATCCTGGAAATCAAGCCTGCCTATGCTTGCCAGATCTAGCCTTTTCAGGTGGTTCTTCAGCCGTTTTGGATGGTTAAGCGCGTATTGTATCGGCAGCTTCATGTCCGGAAGGCCCATCTGCGCTATTACGCTGCCGTCCTCGTACTGCACAGCCGAGTGTATTATGCTCTGCGGATGGACAACGACCTTTATCCTTTCGGGATCTATGCCGAAAAGCCACCTCGCCTCTATGACCTCGAAGCCCTTGTTCATCAGCGTGGCAGAGTCTATCGTTATCCTTCCGCCCATGCGCCATGTAGGATGGTTCAGCGCCTGCTTTTGGCTCACGCCCCTGAGCATCTCTGAGGTGTAGCCCCTGAACGGGCCTCCTGATGCCGTAAGTATTAGTTCCTCTACCCTGTTCCCGTCGCTTCCCCTAAGGCATTGGAATATTGCGCTGTGTTCGCTGTCTATCGGGTATATCTTCACGTGGTTCTCCTTTGCCATGCGCATTACTAGATGTCCTCCAGTCACAAGCGATTCCTTGTTCGCAAGCGCCACGTCCTTCTTTGCCTCTATGGATCTTATTGTAGGGACCAGACCTGCTATGCCCACAGCGGAATTGACAACAAGGTCTACGTTCGCGCCTGTACATATGTTTATCGCGTTCGCGGCCCCGGAGACTATGATGGTGCCTGTGCCCTTCGTCCTTTCCCTGAGTTCCTCCTCCTTGCTACTGTCTATGACTGCAGCTGCGTGCGGTGCGAACTTCTTGATCTGCTCTGCCAGCAGTTCCACATTCGAGTTGCACACCAGGGCCTCTACGCTGGCGTTGCCAAGTTCTGCAACTACCTCAAGGGTCTGGGTCCCTATGGAACCCGTAGAACCGTATATAGCAATCCTTTTCATATCATCACTTTCCTATTGAGGTAAACTTATGCCATTGGCATAAGCAAGAGCAAAATCAGCGACCCTCTTATTCATCGCCCATAAAGAATTCATATTGTTATGTGAGCTGAAGGTATGATTTACCCCATTAAAAGCATTTTTCGTATAATATATAACACTAGGTGTGGAATATTATTAATGGTTTGGTATGACTAAACCATTGAAGATTATATATGTACGAAATGTGGAATACTTTTCGTGTAAGCAGTTAAAATTTTGGGTTGATGAGAAGTTAACGTCAGAAGTTCAAGGCACCTTTTTCTAAGCTTGTTAGCTTATGTCTTGCTGAAATAACTGGAATATCTACCAAACTGGTAAAGTACGAACCAGGTGGATCTGTATATTCCAATTATGAAACCGCCTTGCTTAAAATAATTCGATATATACGTAATTCTATCTTTAGTTCCTTCTATATCTGATTTTATTCCTTCAATTGCAGTTTTACCCCTCCCATGAACAGGATCGCCATATCTTAAACCGCTCCTAAGTGCGATGCCAAAACCAAAACCATATTTAAATGCTGTACTTATGTCTTGACTTATACTAGTTGGTTTATGGTATGCAATAGCTGAAGGTACCTTCTTAAGAGTTAACTTTACTCGTTTCGCCCTCTCAGCAAATTCCCCATCTTCGGCCCACTGCAGATTGTGTGAAAAATAATAGCCACCTATTTTTTTAACAATACTTTTTCTGAATGCTATCATTGGAGTATATAGATTATTTAAATTAGATGCATTACCTTGACGCACCTTTGCGATAAGTTTTGTAGAAAAATCGTTTGAAAGGTATTTGACATCTCCTTTCGATAAATCGGTATTTGAAAGTCCGTCAATAAGTAGATCTAGACTACCTTTTTTCATAATACAGTCAGAATCCATCATCATAAGAAATTTACCTTTAGCTGCCTTACAACCCAGATCTCTTGCTCTTCCTATTCCTTTCTTTTTTATAAAAATTCTTCTAACTGATTTGTTGTTTTTAGATATTTCGTCTAACAATTCTGCGGTTTTTAGATCTGGAGCATTTAGGGCGACAATAATCTCAACTTTGTATTTATTTGAATTTATACAATTTATACACTCTTCTATCTTTGGATCGCTACTGACAGGTATCACTACAGAAACATCAATAACCTTTTTGCGCTTGTCATTCCGAAAGGGCATAATACCTCATCTTTTTATTTCGGACTTTGTAAATAGATTTTTTAGAGTTGTTAAGCGCTTTTCTTTACCTTGTGGATCTTTTAGCTTAGAATCCAAATAGTAAAATCTTATTACCCCTTGACTTGTTCGGTAACGTGGTATTATATGTATATGAAAATGCATTATATCCTGACCTGCCGTTGTGCCTGAGGATGTCAAAATGTTAGAGCCTTCTGCGCCAAAGGTTTTATTTATTTTTATTGAGAGGTGCTTTGCTACTTTATACATATGAGATATTACTTTTTCGGGTGTAGAAAGCATATTTTCGTAATGCTTCATAGGTATCAAAAGTGTATGACCCTTAGTAAGCTCATTGAGATCTAGAACAGCATAACACACGCTATCCTTGTAAAAAACTCTATCCGTTCGTTGTAGTTGGCAAAAGGCACATTTGGATTTACCCATAGCTTAATTCTAGTGCCAAATCTATATATATTTATAGTTTTCCGGGTCAATATCTATATTAATTAAAATGTAGCCCACCGAGCGATTTGTAATAGGCAGGGCATAGGAAAATGATAAAATGTCGGTATTTAAAAAGTATAAATATGGGTCTTTATACTATTGGATGTATGACTATCAGAAGTTCTGGAAACATGTACTAAGTAAACACGATGGTAAATTCCAAATTAATAACCTACAACTAGCTCAAAAACTATTCAAATTGTTAAAAATGGTGCGCGGTACAGTTATAATTGCAGATATCGGTGCAAATATCGGAATGAACTCTCTAAACTTTTCAAAAGATGCAAACCTGATATACGCAATTGAACCACAAACTAAAGTATACAAACAACTTTGTAAAAACATCAAAGCGAACAAAATTACAAATGTAAAAACGTTCAAAATAGCTTTTGGTAAAGATAATGGTGAATCTAAGTTATATATTGGAAAAAACTCAAATGATGGTGAAAACCATATTGCTTTAAAGAGTGAAAAGATAACAGAGCCGATAATTATGAGTAAAATGTCTGATTTCTTTATAGATAAGCCTATAAATTATATAAAAATGGATATTGAAGGTTATGAATATTTTGCTTTGCTTGGCGCAACCGAAATATTTAAAATTTACAAACCTATCATAGTTTTAGAGATAGCTAAAGCAGAAAGTAAGAGATATATTAAGGATATGCCGGAAAAAGTATTCAACTATTTTAAGCATATCGGTTATTACGGGCCTATTGTAAACTCTGGTAGGATCATAAAAAGTTACAAAGTTTCTCCTAGCACATATACTGATTTCTGGTGGTTTCCTGACGATATGTGGAACCGGGGTGAGATTCAGCAAAAAAATAATAATTCTTACTGGAAACCTAAGATTCATCCTTAAAGTTAATTAGGTATCCTATTATTTAAACAGGATCTCTCCGCCCAAATTTCTTGCGACACTATTTAATTCTTCATCAATTTTATAATAATATTGGGTCTTGTATATCTCTTTAAATAAACCGGCTTTCTTTTTTGGTTTGAATTTCTTGATTTCTATGTTCTTTTTAGGTATTGACAAGCTCTTTTTAATATCTGCTATAGATCCATATCTACTTGAATATGGGATATCGGCATAAAACCAAGTTTTGTATCGGTCCTCAAAGAATTTTGAAGCGCTCTTAAGTGTTAGATGGTCTAGATGATTTCCTAATCCCATAGGGAATAATAAAACTTCGATTTCCTGAAATTTATTTAACGTTGTTTTTAACTGAGATACGAGTTTTATTTTCTTAATCCTACGCATAATATAATAATTACTTTCTTTGCGAATAAATGTATCTTCTTCTAAACACGAATCATTAAAACCTAGAAAAAGTGGTAGATAATTTATATTCCTGTGGTAAAGAAAATCTGAAAACCCAAGTTCCTCTCTTATTCTTGTAGAGGTTGCTAAAGACACATGCTTAAAATCTTTATTTTTGTCTTTATGTCCCAAATAGTTTGTAGTGGTAAATACATTAAGTGCAATTATATTGCTGCCTAAATTGCGGCGTATTATTGTCTCGCTTAAAGATAGATAAACATCATCTATATGTGGGGAGACTATACATACGAATTTAGTAACCATAAATTGACCAATTATTTAACTATTCTCTAAGCTTTTAAACTTAGTAGCGTCTCTTAAAAATCCGTCTAAATATAAAAGCGCATCACTCCGCTTTAGGCAATATGAACATTTACCACATGGGTTAACTCCTTCCTTAGGACAAGATCTGGTCATATCAAATGGCACTCCTAGGATGTGTCCAAGAACAGCAACTTGTTTCTTATCAAGATATAATAGCGGGGTGATAATTAACGGAGCATTTTTACCATATTCACGCCTCAATAACATATTTAACGTGCTGAAATGTTTAGGCGAAGCTTGTGGTGTGCTAGAGCCATACCAATCGTTCTTTATTGTGCCTCCTATTATATATCTTGCACCTATCCTAACAGCCAGACTGCCAGCAATGGCATAATATAGTGAATTCGCTTCACCTAGATGAATCACCTCTTCACTTCCCAATCCGGGAGTAAATCTTATCTCTGGATAGTCTATAGAATAACGTTCCAACTCTAACTTCTTGCAAATATCATCAATGGCTTTAGCCTCCATTTTTGATTGGGTTGGGTGCTTATAATCAACAATTGAAACATGTAGGCTAAACTTCTTAGACGCTAAATACAATGCAACAGTTGAATCCATACCTCCAGAAAACAGAACCAACGCTTTGCTATCTGGATGTATATGGTCCCTAATAGCTTTATCTGTTATTCTTTCCTCTAATTTGATAGCCAACAGAGACATCAAATTACCTATATTTTATTATGTTATGTAACAAGTCAGCGACTCTCTTATTCATCACTAATCAGAAATACCTCGAATCATCACTCTATTATATTGGGTGCTCTGCTTATTATATTTTGCTTTTGGCGCTTGCGGCAGCGGATTACTCCTCGTTATTCCCGGTTATTATCACGAGGATCTCCTTGCCTTTGAACATTTTGGGCTTTTCCCTGCATATCTTAAGGAATCCTGCCAGCCCTGCCGCACCGCCCGGCTCTGCCGCGATTCCTGTGGACTTGAGCAGCAACGAGATCGCCTTTGTTATCTCGCTGTCCTTCACCCTTTCCGCAAAGCCCTCAGTGGCCCTTACCGCATTCAATCCCTCAAACCCGAAGGTCGGGTAGCCTACCGCTATCGCATCCGCCCTTGTCTTGGGCCTTACATAGTTCACCCCTCTCTCATTCTCGTATGCCCTTACAATGGGGTCGCATCGGCTTGACTGCACGGCTATAAGCCTGGGTATCCTGCTTATGAGCCCGAGATACTTGAACTCCTTCAGCCCCTTGAATATCGCAGCAAGAAGCGTAGAGTTCCCTACCTGGACTATTATGTAGTCCGGCACCTTGTACCCCATCTGCTCTATCGCCTCGAAGAGGAGGCTCTTCTGCCCCTCCTTCCTGTAATGGTAATCGCCGCACAGGAACACCTCCCTCTTTGCTGCAAAACTTTCAGCTGCATTGAGCGAATCGTTGAAGTCTCCGCCTATCTCCCTTATCGCGGCGCCCTGCACCCTTATCTTGGCTATCTTCTCCTTGTTTGCGCTCTTGCTTATGAAGATTGTGCATTTCATGCCCTCCTCCCTCGCGTACCTCGCAAGTGAGAGTCCCATATTCCCTGTCGAGGCGCAGCAGACCTCGCCGAAGCCGAGCTCCCTCGCCTTGCTTATCTCTACCGAGGAGCCCCTGTCCTTGAATGTCCTTGTCGGGTTTTCGGTCTCTACCTTCAGGTGCAGGCCGTTGCCCTCCCATGCGCCTTTCAGCCTTACGTCCCTGCGCAGCTCAGTGCCGCCCTCGTTCAGGCTCACCAGCCTCTTGTTGACCGGGAAGAATGCGGCATACTTTTTGTGGGTTATCTTTTCCCTCCTGAAATTGCTTTCGAGCCTCAGTCTGCCGTAGTCGTAGCTCACCTCCAGTATCCCGTTGCATATGATGCACCTGAACTCCTGTGCATTCTCGGGGTACTTCGCGCTGCAGTTTGTGCATACAAGCCTGTAGTCAACCGTATGATCACGCATATCAATCTTGCAGCGAAAATTTATATTTGCATGCGTGCCGCAATGGTATCGGCCAAGCTAACGCGATAAGTATATTAATTGAACCGATTAATTATCCTAGATATTCTCACAGGTGAATTCATGGACAAAAGCGCAAAATACGAGGTAAAGGATCTGCGCCTTGCAGACCAGGGAATGCTGAATATAGAGCTTGCTGAGCAGCAGATGACCATAGTGCTCAGGATAAGGGAAAGGTTCAGGAAGGAGAAGCCTTTCAAGGGGCTCAGGATAGGAATGGCGCTTCACCTCACAAAGGAGACGGCTGTGCTGGTGAGGACGCTTGTTGCCGGAGGAGCCGAGGTCTCGATAGCAAGCTGCAACCCGCTCTCCACCCAGGACGATGTGGCTGCAGCTCTCGCAAAGGAGGGCGTGAGCGTCTTCGGCTACAAGGGAGAGGACGTCAAGAAGTATTACGAATTCATAGACAGGGTCATCGCCGCAAAGCCTCAGATAACGATAGATGACGGCTGCGACCTTGTCACAAGGATACACAAGGATTACCCCGCGCAATTGAGCGGGATCATGGGCGGATGCGAGGAGACAACCACCGGGGTCATAAGGCTCAGGGCAATGGAGCGGGAGAGCAAGCTCAGGTACCCTGTTGTCGCTGTCAACGACAACAAGACAAAGCACCTGCTTGACAATTATTACGGCACCGGCCAGTCCACGCTCGACGGCATAGTGAGGGCGACCAACACCCTCTTTGCGGGGAAGGTCTTCGTTGTTGCCGGATACGGGAGCTGCGGGAAGGGGCTCTCGCTGCGCGCAAGGGGCATGGGAGCGAACGTGATCGTGACTGAGGTGGACGAGTTCAAGGGGCTGCAGGCTGTGCTTGACGGCTTCAGGGTCATGCCGATGGCAGAGGCAGCCAAAGTTGGGGACATATTCTGCTCAGTAACCGGGGACATCAACGTGATAGACATGCACCACATAAAGGCGATGAAGAGCGGGGCGATACTGGCGAACTCCGGTCATTTTGACGCGGAGATAAACATGAAGGCGCTGAACAAAAGCTACAAGAAGAGAAGGATGCGCGAGTCGCTTGAAGAATACGACGTTGACGGCAAGAAGATATACGTCTGCGCTGAGGGCAGGCTGGTGAACCTAGCCGCAGCGGAAGGACATCCCAGCCAGGTCATGGCAACCAGCTTTGCAGGGCAGGCGCTGGCATGCGAGTACATAGCGTGCAACAGATCAAGGCTCAAGGCCGGCGTGATCATGCTGCCGGAAAGCCTGGATAACGAGATAGCGAAGCTTCAGCTAGAGGCGCTGGGGGTAAGGGTAGACAGGCTCACCAAGGAGCAGATCGAGTACCTTTCCGGCTGGGGCGAGGGCACATAAGGCCTCTTCCTACCTTTTGCTGCGCAGCCTTCAAATTACGCCAGGGGGAGCCATTAATAAAGATATTGCCAATATTATAATTGGTTGAATGAAGAGGGCCAGGGATAGGTTTTTTACAACACAGCGGATATTCGCGCTGTTCCTAATGATAACAGCGGCAGTACAGATACTGAATTCGGTATCGGCTGCGCAATGGAAGGACCAGGTAAGCACAATACTGCAGACAAGGCACCCCTACTTCTCTGATACGGTATCGGATACCGCATCGGCAATCAGCGCATTATGGTGGTGCATTATCTTCTTCGGCTCACTGCTTTTGTTTATTGACAAGAATCTGCTGACCTTCTTTGATAAAGGTTTTAAGGAAAAGAGATAATCGGAAAACGAAGATTAAACCCAAAGTTGCGATAACAACCATAGTTATCGCAACAAGTACTTAGCAGTTACTAGGTTTTCATTATCTTTCTCCCTGCTGGCCGGTTTTTGACCATGCGGGGGTGCTGCTTCTTCTTGCCTTTCCCGTATTTCGCTGCGCGCTTTTTAGCCGCTGTCATCCGGCCTCCTCTGCTTATTTTTGCCATATTTCCACCGATTAAACATAAATCAGAGTGCGGGTATTGAGATCCCGATCAATTTCAGGATTATTATGACTGCCACCGCAGGCAATCCGAATATCGCAACCACGATGATCGTAAGCAGATTGTACACTATCCCGAGGCTGAAGATGGTATTCATCAGGTATATGGCGATGAGGCCGAGGATGCTGTTTAGTATGAGGCCGAGTATCAGCTTCCCAAGTTTGAGTATGACGAACAGAACAACCAGGATTGCGGCTATGACCACTATCTCTGACGCGACAGGACCTAAGGAACCCACAGCTATAGCCAGTAACATGATAACACACTAGTTTTTCTTGGCGCCATTGCCGCTGTTTACACTGCTGATACTATCTACACCCAGCAGGTTCAATATTATCAGAATAGCCACTGCAAGCAGCCCGAATATCGCGACAAAGACAAGCACAAGAAGGTCATACCTTATGCCCAGGCCGAAGATGGCATTTACCAGGAATATTACGATAAACCCGACTATGGTATTGATCAGGAGCGCGTACAATAGGCCTCCGGTGCGCGGCAGAACGTAGAGAAGTATCAATACTATCAGTATCAGGGTTAACAATAACCCTATCCCGTGTCCTGCTTTTATTGCCATGCAATCATTTATTGACCCTGATGTACTAGCGTACCCTTGTGTACGTTAGTTTTCCGGAAAGGTAGTACGCTGAATAGTAAGCCAAAGCGGCTGCCGTGTTCCTTGTGACGGCTGCCCTTGCGAATAGCATGAATTCTGAATGCGGGAGCGTCACTGCATAGGTAGGCGAGATTCCTGTGTTTACTATGCCATTCAGTATTGAGAGGTTATCGTTTGCCCCATTCCAGCTGATTGTAAGCTGCCCTATAGTGACGTTTGCCGAGTTCACATCAGTAACCTGTACCGACCAGCTCTTGCTTACAGGTAGATTGTAATTCGGTGCATTGGCAAGGTAAAAAGCGGTGAGGTTCTGGTTGTTATTCTGCAGTGCAGAAAGCTGGCTAGCGAACTGGCTTTGCTGCTGCGGCAGGGTTAGTGTTTGATTCATTAAGAAATAGGCTAGCACGCCCAATAATATTAGGAGAATGATTATACCTGCTATGACGCCCCCATTGCCTTTCTTTTTAGGTCGGGGTGCTGAATTATTCCTTCTTCTATTTGCAGTCGTTGTTCTGGTAGTTGTGGTTGTGGTTGCCGGATTCCTTTTGTTGTCTGTGGTTGTCTTGGTAGTTGTAGTTTCTTGTTTTGCCATATATCCACCATTTATATACAATATAAATTTCTATGAAGCGAGCCATGCATCGACGTACTGGATGAATGCCTGGTTGGTGACAAGATATGTAACGCCAGGCGTCATGCCTGTAGCTGGGATGTTTGGACCCCCTGACGGTATCTCATAATATCCGCTTCCCTGCCATATGAAAGAGAGTTTGCTGCTTCCTACAATTGTTGTAGCTAATACTATTGATCCACTTCCAATTGTTGTTGTGGTAGTTGTTACTGTTGTTACAGTTGTTGCGCTGTTTCCAATTGTTGTTGTGGGTGCTGTTGATCCTCCGCCACCAACTACTGTTGTTGTAGGTGCGGTAGTTGATCCGCCCATGATTGTTGTATATGCAGTTGATCCGGTAGTTGTTGCTGATGTTGATGCTGTTGTAGATACTGTAGTAGTTACTGCTACTCCTGTTGATCCTGTCACGGTATCCGCATTCAATGTAACTGCGGTTTGTGCCAGCGCGGCTCCGGTCAGTGTTGCGCCGGTGTTAATCACAATAGCAGTCTGGGATAATATAATTCCTTTGACATTGGATGTAGTCCCAAGGGTCGCTTGGCCGGCAACCTGCCAGAAGATATTCTGGGGCTGGCAACCGCCGCTCAGGGTAACAATGGCTCCGTTGCCAACATTGAGATTTTGCGCTATCTGGAAGATGAAGACAGAACTAGAATTGCCTTGACAGTTAAGAGTGACACCGGTTGGTATTGTAACTCCGGTTGACCACTTATAAAGGCCGGGATATAATGTCATTCCGTCGATGTTTCCAGCACCCAGTTCGGTATTAGACGGGTTTGTCCTTCCGGCAGCATCGGTATATGCTGTTTGCATGTCGCTTATAGCTGTAGTCATCGTAGCCGGAGTTGGAGGTGAATAGTCAGCTGCGTATACTTTTCCGTTTACTAGAGATGATGTCGCAAATTGAGTGGACGGATCAAGTATTAACCCAAATCCGGTTATTGCCGTACTGCTGATTGGACTTACCCCGATATTACCAACAACTGAGGTGGTTCCGGTGGTTGAGATGCCTGATTTTGATAGAATCGCAAAATTACCTGATGACCTAAGATTCACTGCCGCTGGACCTGCTGCTTGTGACAGAGGTATGGCAAACAATGCCATAATTGCGAATAACAAGAATATGTGATTTTTCTCCATCCAGCAACACCCAAAAGAAACAATATAGATACGAACTACGCTAAAGTATATAATACTTTGTTTTATTACAGGATACTTTATCTCTTTAAAAATATTTATTCCCAATAAATGCTTTAGAAACTAAAGTGTTATATATGTCACATATTATATAGACAGTGATTATTGGTGTTTAGCAAGGTAATAACATGTTAATGATACGGGGTTTCCTGGAGATTCTGCAAATGGCTGACAGCGGTGGGCCTAAACATTTCAATGACTTTACAAGGATATCAATCAAGAATAAGAGACTGAGCTCTGCAACGGTCTCCAAAAGGCTTGACGAACTTCTTGAGGTAAAGGTTATAGATGAGGTAATAAGCAGATCAGATACGGGAAGAAGGATAATAGCGTACAGGACAACAGAAAAAGGTAAAAGAGTAATAAAGCTTGCAGGAGAACTTCAAGGGGCGATTTCTGCTCCGAAGGCAAAATAGCACTATCCCATTCGAAATTCGCCCCGCTGGAACATTTCCGGTTTTGTTATGCCCCAACCTTATAATAGTTCAATTGCCGTTTTGATGAAGATTGTATCACGTTTCGCTATGAACCTTGTTTGGTAAACATTATTGCTTCCGGTCTTGATCAGATTAACCGCCTTCCTGATATCCCACCATTCAGGTTCGAAACCTTCCTGTTTCTCGTCCTCTTCAAGATGTGTTTTTCCCTGCTTCCCCTTCAGTTTGGCCAGGTAGCAATAGGATATCTGAGTTACCCTGAACCTGTTTTTGTGCTCGATGATTAATCCGATTGGCTTCTTTACGGTGATCTTACAGCCTGCCTCCTCCATCACCTCCCTGTGCAGCGCTTCTAATACCGTTTCTCCGCTTTCTATCCCGCCCCCTGGAAGCTTGTAGTAGCCATACCTTTTGGCGTGCTGCAGGACTATCTCTTTCCGTGAATTAAAGATGACAGCCCTTGCAGCGGCCCTATAGTAGCTCGTTATGCCGCTGTCTATTTTTCTGGTAGTTCTCTTGTGCCAGCCTACTTTGTATTTTACCTTCGAGTCTTTCCCGACTCCGACATCTTTATCTGAGATTTCTGCCAATAATTCCATGGGATCATTTCTTATCTTAATATTTTTACAACGCCAAATAATGCTTTAGTAATAGTATCAATGATTTATATAACCAGGACTTAAGCTATGTTGCGACTCTTTACTGAAGTCAACAAGCTAACAGCAAATACATATATATTGGTGATACCCATATTGATAGTAGGTGATCTTATGGCACAAAAAAGTGTAGTAAATAGGCGGGAATCGAACCCCGTTGATTTGTTAAGGGTTGTGGGTCCTGAAACTGTTGGAATGAGCGTAGAGAGTATGCAAAGGTCGGGGGAATTCTCGGGTAGACTGGAGAGACTTAGGAAAGTAGTACATAATGATAAACCAAGTACTATTCCGGTAACATGGAACTGGATTACACAATGGGGAAGGAACTAGACAAGTATCCTTTGAATAAATTTAATAAGGAAAGCAGCACTTGACGCGTCTATCTAGGATAATCGAACAGTTGTTGTACAGCTATTGGTAGATGGTATAATGAATAAAAATAGAACATCGAGTAATGCTATTGGAAGTTTAGTCGTTATACAGTCTACTCCTTTCTGTAATCTCGATTGTACATATTGTTATTTACCCGGTAGAAGCTCTACAAAAAGAATAAATTTAGAAACAATTGGCAATATAGCCCGTGTTGTCTTTTCAACACCTAATCTGTCAGAAAAAATTACTATTTTATGGCATGCTGGAGAACCATTAGTGATTGGAAAGGACTTTTATGAAGCTGCACATAACATAATAAATAACAAAAAGCCTGATAATACTGAATTGACTTATAACTTCCAGACAAATGGAACATTAATAGATGATCAGTGGTGTGAATTCTTTAAACACGGCAACATAAAAGTCGGAGTAAGCCTAGACGGACCTCAATTTATCCACGATAGAGCTAGAGTTACCCGATCAGGAAATGGTTCATTCAAAGAAGTAATGAAAGGTATAGAACACCTTCAGAGGCACGGTATCAATTTTGGTGTTTTAGCTGTTTTGTCGAGAGCCTCGCTCGATTATCCAAATGAAATATTCGAATTTTTCAATAAGAATAATATCTCATCTGTTGGGTTCAATGTTGAAGTGGTACAAGGGAGTAACAGATTCTCATCATTAAATAATGATACTGAAGTATACTCAAAGACATTGAGATTTTTCGAAACACTTATGATTCTATCACAGGAAAAAAACAATAGACTTGTTATTAGGGAATTGGAAGAAACTATAAACAAAATAGAAAAGGGGCCGGGAATAATAAGGACTGATAATGAACCTATTTATATAGTAAGTTTTGATGTTAACGGTAATGTTTCAACCTTATCGCCAGAACTATTAACTAGTAGGCATACTACTTATGGCGATTTCATATTTGGAAATGCAAATACTATGAGGACACTTGATGATATTTTAGAAAACAGACACTTCCTTAGAGTATTCGATGATGTAGGTATCGGTGTAAAAATGTGCAGAGAGCAATGTGGATATTATCCAGTATGTGGTGGTGGAAATCCTTCAGATAAATTGTATGAGAATAATACATTCAAATCAACCGAAACAACAGCTTGCAGACTTCAAGTACAAGTAGTCAGCGAGGCTGTTTTACCATTTTTGGAGAATAAGTACCTTAGAAGTTAAATTCCTTTAACATATAAACATATTAAGATACAAGAAGATATGCTAGTTATGAATGGGTGCTTAAATTGAATATTATTTTAAGGACAGATAAGAATCTTAGGATATTATTTTGGATATCTGATCTGTATGGTCCACCAGATGCATTACCTAGAGGAATGCAGATGTATCCTATTTTCTTTGGCAATAATTTCTATTTAGGCTCGAAAATACACCGACTTGTATTTGATACAGGTGATGGGGATAATGAGAGGGGAGACAGGATACTTAGGGAGTTTGTAAATGATAAAATTGAATCTGAGAATGGTAAAAAAGTAGCTAAGATGCTTGATGAATTAGATATTCCAATTGAGAAAGCCGAGGGTGATAAATTCTTTAGAGATACTTTCAGGGACATATCTACCGAATTTAATAAATATGAGCCTAAAATTAACAAACTGGTGAAACAAATCTTTGGGATGGATCTTCCGAAAGAAATAACTTTGATATTAGCTGAAAATTTTGATAGAGGAATCTCCGTCAGTGGTGGATTAATATTTAATAAGGATCCAATCTTATTGGGTTACACTAGAAGTTTTGTCAATGTAAATAAGGCAAATATGACAGGTATTATGATACATGAGATATTGCACGCTCTTTTAGGCTCAAATTCCCTAATAAACAGAAAAACAACGGAAGGACAATATTTTGAGGAGGCTTTACTAGATTATTTCTGTTCTGTTGGGATAATTAGTGAGAAGATTGGTTTAATCAAAAAGATGAGCATGGAGGAGTATCATGAGCACAATACAAAAAATAGACCGTATACCATTAAAATATCCGAAGTTCTCCTTCCTATAATGAAAGACTACTACAACCACATAGAAGATTCTACAATATGGGAATTTCTGAATGACGAGAGATTTGATAAAGTACTTAATAGGGATGAGATCAAGAAACTATATAGGTATCCAAATCACTAATAACAGATATTCGACATTCTACAGGAAGGTATATAGAGGAGGCTCTAATACGTCAAGTATCAACGCCCTCGCCGGGATTTGAACCCGGATCACAGGCTCCGCAAGCCCGCGTTCTATCCAAGTTATACTACAAGGGCACTATTACTGCTTTATAAACATTTTCTTCTATACTTATTTAGCTTTGCGTTTATTTGTTATGGCGGATGATGGTCTGGTTTAATGGTATTTCATTCCTACCTTACGATAATAATACCGGCAATCCTTGCCTTCGCTGTCACTGTCATAACTACGCTCTTCCTCATGAACTACATGTTCGAGTCCGGGGTTACCGCGGTAGACCACAACAAGAGGAATTCGCCGACCCTCCCAAGCGGGTGCGGCAGCGCGGTTGCATTTGGGTTCGTCGTGGGCTTGCTGACCTATGTCTTCGGGAGCAGCTTCTCATTCTACATAAGCTACGCCAACCTGGAATACATATTCGCCACTATCATTGCGGTCTTCCTCATATCATTCACCGGCTTCATAGATGACATAAACGTCAAGAGGCAGACTGTGAGGACAACAGGCATGGATGACACCCGCAAGGGCCTGAAGCAGTGGCAGAAGCCGCTCTTCACCATCGTCGGCGCAATTCCGCTGATGGCCATAAACGCAGGAGTATCGGTCATAAGGGTGCCCTTCCTTGGCGCCGTCAACTTCGGCGTCCTTTACCCGCTTGTGATAATACCGCTCGCCGTGATATTCGCCTCTAACGCCTTCAACCTGCTTGGCGGATTTGACGGCATATCAACAGGCTCAGGTCTCATTGCTAGCCTTGCGCTGCTTGCGTATGCGCTGATATACGGCAGCTACACTGGTGCACTGATAGCTGGGGTGCTCTCAGCCGCGCTGCTTGCCTTCCTGCTGTTCAACCTCTACCCTGCAAAGCTCGTCCCTGGCGACGCATTCACCTATGCCGTGGGAACAGGCCTCGTAGCCGCTATGATACTGGGCCAGATGGAGGCCTTCGGGGTCATAGTCTTCATGCCCTGGATAATAGAGTTCCTTCTTCATCTGAGGAAGAGGTTTGACGTGACGGACCTTGGCAAGCTGCAGAGCAACGGCACATTCAAGGCGCCCTATGGCAAGAGGATATACAGCTGGACGCATATTATAATGAACCTGAAAAGGTGCAAGGAGTGGGAGGTCTCGCTCTACATGTGGCTCATATGTATAGGCTTTGTTGCTCTTGCGTTTGCGATGAAGTACCTCGCACTGCTCTGAGCACTATCCCCTGGTCTACGAATTCCCTCATTGCGCTGCTTCTCCTGATGGCATCCTTTTTGGGCCGCTTATGCCTTACGTTCCTGTTCGCGATGCCACCCCTTTTTGCGCTTGCAGTGTTGTGCGCAAGCGCAAGGTCTGACTGGTTTATCAGCCTCTTCCTGCCTGCATAATTAGCGTAGAACGTGGCCTCGCTGATCAACCCTGTCACGGTATCCTGGAGCTCCCTTTCGAGGCTTATCGCGGCCTTCTCCGTCACTTTCTCGGCGCCCGCATCCCTTAGGAACTGTTCGATATCGTACAGGCTAAACACTCGTTTTTTACCCAAAGAAATACCCCGTGAGTTGTTGGTAACCAATCCTTTTAAATAGGCTTGTTTTTAGCATATTAGTGGCACTCACACATAGCCATATTTAGATGTGCGCTAACATCTACGATGAATTCCGTGTTAACATGATAAGGCTTGGATTCCACGTATCGATTGCTGGCTCAGTTGCAAACGCGCCTACGGAAGCGATACAGGAAGGCTATGACGCCTTCCAGATCTTCACCACAAGCTCAAGGTCGTGGACGAACTCTAGGATCAGCGACAAGGACGCAAATGAGTTCACAAGGCTGGTAAAGTCCAGCAACCTTGAGGCGTTTGCGCACATGCCCTATCTCTGCAACCCCGCATCAACGAACAAGGACGTGCACGACAAGAGCAGGAAGATGCTGATCGATAATATGAATAACTGCAGGGCTCTAGGGATAAGGTACCTTGTGATGCATACAGGCTCGCACCTTGGAGGCGGAACAAGCGTAGGCATAGAGAATGTGTGCAGTCTTCTTGGCAGCGCGATAGGCGAGATAGACGGAGTTGATGTTCTCCTTGAGAACGGATCTGGCTACAACAACAGCGTTGGTTCCAAATTCGGGGAGATAGGACAGATAATAGAAAAGGTCGGGACGCAGAGGATCGGCGTATGCTTTGACACGTGCCATGCCTTTGCGGCAGGCTATGACATAAGCACAGATAAGTCGGTTGAGAGCATGGTCGAGGAATTCGACAGCAGCATCGGGCTCTCAAGGCTTAGGTTTGTACACCTCAACGACGCCAAGCATCCGCTAGGAAGCGGGCTCGACAGGCACTGGCACATAGGGAAGGGATACATAGGCAGGAAGGGGTTCGTCAGCCTGTTCAGGAACAAGGCGTTCAGGAACGGCTCATTCGTGATGGAGCTGCCAGAGGACGAGGAGGCGGGGCACACACAGGACATGAATGCGGCATTGTCGATAATCAGGGAGTCCGGGATTAGATAAAGAAATGAACTTCCATTTCGCGTTTCATTCATAGGCCTAGGATGGTGCCTAGTATTATCACCGCGATTCCGCTTCTTACGTTGTCATCCAGTGATATGTAGAGCCCTTCTATGAACGCGAGTATTGCCGCAAGCAGCACTGCATATATTCCTACGAAAAGGTAACCTAATACGGCCGTAACAAGGAAGAACGCTAACGAACCTACTATGGTCTTGTACCTGTTGTATGGCAACTTCGCTGCATTTCTTGCACTTATGCCTATTATAGTAGCTGCCGCGTCGCCGAAGAACAATGCGACTATCCCGAAGAGAAGCAGTGGTGCATTGTGGGCGAAACCCAACATCAGCGCCGTGCTCGCAGCAAGGTATGATGCCCCAAGCCCGTAGCTCACGTTCTTCCTCTCCAGATCCTTCACCCTCACGTATATCGGCCTTATCATCAGATTCGCAAGCAGGTTATTCATTAGATAGCCGAGTATGATGAGCGCAAATATTATCATCTCTCCATTCGCATAACCGAAGTAGTAGAGCGCTCCGATGAGGATGACACCGAATATTATCTGCAGTATGTCGCGGTTTATCTCTGTCCTCTTCCTCTTCTTGCTGCTGGAGCTGTCCGCAACCTTTGGATTAAGTGCGAACTCCCTGTAAATAAGGCCGTATATGGTGCCTATGGCGAACATGCCGGCAAAGGCTGTGTCCCCGCCGTATGCGCTGATGTATACGATTATGCCGAACATCAGCGCAGCAAGCAGGCTGATGAACACATACGGCTTTGATATGTAGAACATCGCAAGTATGGTTGCAAGAAGGCCTATGCATATGTCAAGAGACATTAGGTTGTAGTAATTCGCGCCTGCGATGCCTACAAGCCCGTATATTATCGCTATGGTTATTATAGTTGCGACAAGCGGCAGGATGTTCATCACTTCCCGTTTCCGCACTGTGTACAGGAAATAGAACGCGGTCACGAAAGCGGTGAGCAGCGTGAACAGCAGCGTATAAGTGCCTATTATATTCTGCATTTGATTGCCATTATGGGTAGATTCTGTTTATCATCCTTGGGAACGGTATGGCGTCCCTTATGTGCTCGAGGTTCAGCATCCACTTTATCAGCCGCTCTGCGCCCAAGCCGAACCCTGAATGCGGAACCGATCCGTATTTCCTCAGGTCTATGTACCACTTGTAGTTCTCGAGGTTCAGGTTCATCTCCTTCATGCGCTGCACGAGCTCGTCCTCCTTCCATATACGCTCGCTCCCGCCTATCAGTTCGCCGTGGCCCCTTGGCGCAAGCATGTCCGCGCATGCGACAGTCCCTCCGTCCTTGTTCACAGGCATGTAGAATGCCTTTATCTCCTTCGGCCAGTTGTAGACGAATATCGGCTTCTCCTCTTCCTTGGTGAGCAGGTGCTCCTCCTCGACTCCGAAGTCGTCGGCCCACTTCTTGTCAGAGCCGAGTTCGCCAAGCAATTGTATAGCCTTTTCGTATGTCATCTTCTTGAAGGGCGGCCTTATCTTGAGGAGCGTCTGCGGATCAACGTTAAGCTCCTTTAGTATGTCATCGTTGTTCTTTGCAAGCTTGTTCGCCACATAGCTCACCAGTTGCGCCTGCAGCCTCATGCTCATAGCGTTGTCGAAATATGCCATCTCGGGCTCAAGGTGCCAGTATTCGGCGAGGTGCTTAACGGTCCTGGACTTCTCGGCCCTGTAGGATGGCGCGAGCGTGTAAACCCTGTCAAGCGCGTAGACCATCGCCTCGGCGTAGAGCTGCGATGATTCGGTGAGGTAGACCTTCCTGTCGAAGTATTCGACCTCGAATAGGTTCGCGCCAGTCTCACCTCCAGATACCGTGAGAAGCGGCGGCGTTATCTCGTAGAACTTGTGCCTGTCAAGGAATTCCCTGAGGTAGCTGAACACGTAGGAGCGTGCCCTCATTATCATGCGCATGCGCTGGCTCCTAAGCCAGAGGTGCCTTACATCAAGTAGGAACTCCGCGCTCTGGTACTCCGTTATCGGGAACTGCTCACCGCTATGCAGCACGTTGAGCTCCTTGACGTCCATCTCTATGCCGCCTGGGGCCCTCTCGTCCTTCCTCAGCGTGCCGCTGACTATCAGGCTCGATTCCAGGTAGGCCTTGTCGATCGCGTCCCATTCGCTTTGCTTGATCGTGCTCCTGTCTATTATGCACTGGAGGGTGCCTGTATGGTCGTGCACCACCGCGAATATCTTGCCTCCGCTGCTGCGCTTCCTGTATATCCAGCACTTTATGACAGCGCTCTGCTTCTTGCCGCTCTTCGCGTCGCTTATGCTTGATGCGCTCTTGTACATCTTCAACATGGTAACACTTTCAAATGCCTCAGTTAAATAGCTTCTGTTCAAAGCTTTATATTATCAGTATAACCCATGCGGCTATTATGAATCCAGCCGCAACTATTATCGGTACGAGCAGCCTCGTTATCCCGAATATGGAGTTCGCGGTTGCGATTATGTTCTCCATGGCGTTCTGGCCCCAGACCTTGAACTTCTTCATCTCGCCCTTTGCATGGTAGACGCTCACAGTCTCCACGTTCGAGAGCGCCTGCTCTATCGTCTCGTCCAGGACGTTGACAAGCTTCTGGTATTTGGTGTACCTTCCGAGCACGTTAGACGCATTGAACTCCAGCGAGTTCACGGCGTGAGTGTCGGTGGTGTAGAGCTCCGCGTCTATCCTGTACTTTTTCTTTACGTGCTCTACGAGCGCGTTCCTGAAGGTGGGGAGCGCGTTGTTCGCGTTGAACTGCATGATCATCCTGGAGTAGCCGTTGAACCTGAACACCGCGACATTGAGGTTGCCGTGCGCTATGTCCTCGGGGCAGCCCAGCCTGAAGTAGAGTTCCTTGCTCGCTATGCCCATCCGCACGCTCTTGCTCCTGTGCGCGGCGTTGCCTATGGACTTTATGGCCTTTATGTACTCCTTGGCGAAGGGCGAGTTGAATTTTATCCCATCAAGCTCCTCCTTCGGCGCGGTCTCGTACCTTGAGTTGTGTGCGTCAATAAGTATGGATGTGTCTAGCTTCGCATCGAGCAGCTCCCTGAAGAGCACTGCGCTAGCGAGCGAGACGTCCTCGGTAACCTTAGGCGCCCGCGTCATTGTTACAAGGGAGACCTTCCCGAACGTCAGCGCGCTTATCTTCGCGTTTCCGTGCTCGCTTTCCAGGAAGCAGAATTGGGAGCCCCTCCTCAACGCTGGCTTGCAGTTCTTTACGCCGCCGTCCAGCGAGTCGCGTATGGCGTTGAACTGGTTGCTAGATATTGGGTTGTTGTCCATGTCCACCGCGCAGTGCATCACGAAGGTCGGCGCCTTGTACTTCGCCTCCGAGTACCTCTCGAGCATATACGGGAAGTTGCTCCCGCCGAGTGTGCCGGATGGCCCGTAGTGTATGTCAGGGGCGAAGAATATCCCCTTTATCGCGCCTTTCTCGTTCCTGAAGAGGATGGTGTCGGTCCTTATGTCGGTGAGCGTGCCGAAGTTAAGGCCGAACGGCGTTGATATGTTTATGTCGAATAGCCAGTTCTGTATCATCTGCGATACAGCGTCAAAGCTGTGGAAGCCATAGCTCTTCTTGTACGGCCTGTCCACTATGTATATTATCGCGTAGCTTATGATGAGGAATATGAAGATCCCGGAATAGAGCTTGAGCAGCAGGATGTTGAATGGCGTGCTGAACGAGAATATGGATTTGCTCGACGGCACGTAGAGCAGTATGTTGAGCGTAGGCTGAACGAGCGCGAGGAGCACTGCCCTTTTCTTCTGCCCCATCACCACCTTGTTGGCGAAGAACCACCATCCGAATATGCTTGCGTCGCCCACGAGTATTATGACGCTCGCCGAGGCGTAGTTGCTTGTTAGTATGTAGACAAGGCTCCCCAGGAGGACGAATATCGAGTATGATATGGTGCCTATTATGGATATGAAGAAGATGTACTTCACGTCCACGTACCTCTTGAACGCCTTGACTATTATTATCGTGAGCAGCGTGGGCAGCATTATCGCAAGTATGCCAGTTACCGAGCCGTTCGCGATTATGTAGTAGAAGCCGGTGTCTATAGAATTGTGGTTTATGAGCGCGACAGAGGCGATGCCCATTATCATGCTCATGAGCAGCAGCATTACGAAAAGCATGGGGGTGCCTGGCAGCCCTCTGGAGAATGGATTCAGGTCCTTCAGGAACTTGTCATACCCCTTTGAAGCCATATGAACACTCTGGTAAGCCTAAAACGGTGCAATGGATGGCGGACTGGAACACCTTGGTTCCCACTCCTATCTCCCGAACCTCCTCTGCCTTTCGGAGAAGACGCGCAGTGCCTTCTCGAGATCCTTCTTCTCGAAATCAGGCCAGTATTTCTTGGCAAAATAGAGCTCGGAGTAGTCGGACTGCCAGGGCAGGAATCCGGAAAGCCGCTCCTCGCCAGACGTCCTTATTATGTAGTCGACCTCTGGAAGCGCTGCGGTGCGCATCTTCTGCGCTATCAGGGCTGGCGTTATGCGCTCGCTCTTCCCGTTCAGCGCGTCGTTGTAAAGGCTCTTGAAGGCATGCATCAGGTCGTCCTTACCGCCATAGCCAACAAGAATGTTTATCGTGAACTCCTTGTATGTGTTGGTCTTTCTCTGCAGCGAGAGGAGCGCGCTCTTGACGCGCTTTGGAAGAAGGCTGAGATCACCTATTATCTTCACGTTTGCGCCGTTCACCCTCAGCGTCTCAAGGAGCTTCGGGTCACTTGCCCAGTGCACGAGAAGGCGATATATTATGTTTATCTCCGACCTGCCCCTGTTCTTCACATTCTCTGTCGAAAGCGCCCATACGGTGAGGGTGTTCACGCCGAAGCCCTTCGCCCATATGCCGAAGTTTATGAATTTGTCGACGCCCCTCTGGTAGCCCTTCAGCACGGTAAGCCTGTGCGAATTCGACCAGCGCCTGTTTCCGTCGGGTATGAGCGCCAGATGGCTTGGAACGTTCTGAAGCTTTTCTCCGGTTCTTCCCTTCATTAACATATACACCTTATAGAATTGGTCGTAACTAAGATTATTAATTATTAACATGAATGGCTTTAAATACTTATTGTAGTTCGTGGTCCTCGTTTGCGCCTTTCCCCATGAATCCGTCGAGGATTAATAGGCAAAAATGGCAAGGGCATGCATCAACGCAATTCTATTAAAGGTATTGCATCATAATGTATGCGTGATAGAATGAAAAGGATAATGGTAGGGCCGCCGGTTCCCTCGGTGTGCATGCTGCGCCCTCCAGTTTACAATATAGAGCTGAATAATGGAAGGAGTGCTGTTTTGGAAGTCAGGGATGCAACCGATCATGAGAAAGAGGACTATGGGAGGGCAACAGGCGGAATTAATGGGAAGTTGCACATCCTCAGCATAACGGAATACAGGCATGGGCTTAACGTAAGGGATCTTTGCTGCCTAAACCCGAATCGCGTGATGACTATCGATTTGACAGAGGGCCAGGATTTAAGAAGCCGCATAGAGGAGGAGGTAAACAGGCGATACAACCGCGATGGCTTGCTTGGAAGGGTGCGGTCATTTTTGCGCGGCTGAATAGTTTAAGCCCGGATTTTGCCGAAAATGGGGCAAGCAATAAAATATCTTGGCTTCGTTATATATTGGTGGTTTCTTGGCAGCCCTGGACTATGACCTCTACTCCGTGGATTCGCTTGACGGCGTGCTGGGAAACGAGCACCAGATAGCAAAGCTCAGGAGCTTCGCAAGTGCGATAAACAAAGGTAGGGCGTGCACCCCGCTGCTCATATATGGACCCACAGGCACTGGGAAGAGCCTCTCCGCAAGCCTGCTCGCAAAGGAGAACGGATGGAACATGGTTGAGCTGAACGCGAGCGACTACAGGGACAGGGAAACTATCGAGAGCAGGATGCTATCCGCGGCGACGTCAAGGTCACTTTTCGGCAACAGGAACCTTATACTCCTTGACGAGATAGACGAGACAGCCTCGGGATTCGACAAGGGCGCGGCCCCTGCGATAAACAGCCTTATAACAAAATCGAAGAGCCCGATAATATTCATAGCGAACGACATGTGGGACCAGAGCATATCATTCCTGAGGGGAAAGGCCGAGCCCGTCGAATTCAAGCGGCTTGCGCCGGATACCGTGCAAAGGATACTCTTCAGGATCGTTGATAGATTCAAACTCGGCACTGGCAAGGAGATCGTAGACATGATAGCCAACAGGGCTAATGGCGATGCGCGCAGCGCGATAAACGACCTTTCTGTTCTCATAGGCGCGGAGGCGAACGAGGAAGCGACAGAGGTGATAGGCCTCCGCGACAGGAAGAGTGACATATTCCACGCGCTTGACAGGATATTCCTCACCAATACGATAGCCGCGCCGCTCAGGGCGGTTACGGGCACAGACGTTACGAACGACATGCTCATCAAGTGGCTTGACGAGAACATACCGAAGAGGTACACGAACAGCGAGGACATGTGCGCGGCGTTCGATTCGCTTGCTAGCGCCTCAACCTTCGCGGCAAGGGCGCAGCGCTCCCAGTATTACACATACTGGAGGTACATGAACGTGCTAATGTCGAGCGGCGTCGCGCTCTCAAAAAGGCATCTCCCCGAGTCAAGGGCGGCCTACTCCTTCCCGAGGGCGATAAAGGAGCTCAGCGGCTCGAAGGCGTCTAGGGGGCAGGCCAGGCAGATTGCGGCGAAGCTGCAGCGCGTATTCCATTCCAGCGCCTCGGACATAATAAGGGGCGAGATGCGCATGCTCTCGCGGATAACAGCGAAGGCGATATCAGACAAGGAATGCACCAAGGAAGAGGCTGTGGAGGAGCTGGGCAAGACATACACGCTTGACGAAAAGGAGGTTGACTACATGCTGGGCATGGCAGCGCTTAATTAGGGCTTGGGGATAAACTTTTATTTGCATACGTGGTTTATATTGATGCTATGGAGAGCAAGAAGGCGCAGAGCGCCGTGGAGTACCTTACAACCTACGGCTGGGCGATACTGATAATAGGCATAACGCTTGGCGCGCTCTACTCGCTGGGCCTGTTCAGCCCCAGCTCATTCATATCCAACCAGTGCATCTTCCCTGCGGATTTCGGGTGCATCAGCAACTTCTTCTACGCGAACGGCTTGCTCGCCATCAATCTGGAGCAGGCAACGCCCTCCGCGATAAACATAACCGGGATAGGCTGCAATGCTGGAGGTAACCCTACGAACATGACGCAGTATACCGGCGCAAACCAGATATTCCTGCCGATAGGGACTAACGTCACGTTCTCGACAAACTGCTATGCCAACGGAACCATATACTCATCGCAGCCGGGATCGCTGTACAAGGGATACCTGCTTGTGAACTACACAAGCCTTCAGACAGGGTTCCAGCACGAGCTTGTGGGAAGGGTAGTGGACAAGGCCTCATGATCGCTTATTGCAGATAGGATCAGTATGATTAGAAGACCTGGCTCTTTACGCCGAGTTCTACAAGGAGCATGCGCATCGTATCGTTCATGTGCTCGCTCGTTGTCTTTATGCTCGCCGCCTGCTGATGGCCTCCGCCGCTCAGCTCCCCATTTGTCGCGACCTTCAGGCGCTCTATTATCTCGAGCAGATTTACCGAGCCCGACAGATCCTTGCTTATCCGCATGGAGATGTAGTTGCCGTAGTGCACTATCGTTATCGTGTTTCCGTTGTTCTCGGTTTCAAGGTGGTTCTGCAGCTTTGAGCTGTACCTACCTGGCAGCGGGTAACCCAGGTCCAGCTTTGCGACGTGGCCGAAGTCAAGCACGCATATGTTCACGCCATCGCTGCCCTTGCACCTCCTTATGTTCCTTATCCCTGCGTTTATCGCCTCGTCCAGCGAATTGCTCGCCTGCCTGAATGTGCTCTCGGATTTCTCCCTGTCGTTCAGTATGAGATCCATCTGCTTTGGTTTGGAATAGTTGCTGTCGCCTGTCGATGTGAGGAAGTCGAGTATCAGAGCTACGCGCAGCGCCTCCTTGTCCTTGAAGTCCGCATAGGCGCTGTAGTCGCTGATCAGTGATGCCCCCTTTAGCACCTTCGCGTCTATCCCGGAAAGCAGCTCGGCAAAGATGCAGGTCTCCAGGCCCGCCGTGAAGTTGGAATCGCCGCCGAAGTCGAAGACATTTATGTAGTGCCTTATCTTCTCCCTCGGGAACGCCGCATAGGGGATGTGATGGTCAAGCCATATGATGTCGCAGACGCCCTCGGCAAGCTTTATCGCCTCCTCGCTCTCCGGTGATGTGCCAAAGTCCGTTATCAGCACAAGGGGCTTCTCTGCGCTTTTGTAGAGGCCGAAAAGCATCCTGTCGGTATAGAAGGATTCCATGGTGTAGGCTATCCCCTTGTTCATCTGCCAGGATATGCTGCGCTCGTTCATGCAGAGCCCCTTCTCCTCAAGCGCTGAGACCGCCCTGTGCAGCGCGATCGCTCCGGCAGAGCCGTCGCCGTCGTTGTGGAAGCGCACCACTATCGGCGCGCCGGAAAGGAAGGCCTTGAGGAATGTCTTTGCGGAATCCACGAGCGATGGGAGCATCTTCCTTGCGGTGGCGGAGTACTCGTCCTTCAGGCCGAGATTTTTTGAATTGGAAATAGTATCGGCCTTTTTTAGGAGCGAGTCAAACATGCGCGCGTACGCCTTCTTGCTTTTCTGGTCCTCGTGGCCTATGAAAATCGCGCTCTCGCCCTGCACCGACACCCTGTCGTAGAGCTCAAGCTGCGTCTCGCTCTTGAGCTGCATCGCAGCGCCGGATATCACAGTGTATATGTTATCTGCGGGGTTGTGCGCCATCCTTATAGAGGAGACTATGCAGTTTTCCGTATCGACCATAAAAACGCCTATTCCATTCAACCGATAGCATTGCCAGAGACGGCGTTGCTCGCAAGGATAGTTGCGGATTCCTTGCAGGCAAGCTGCGCGGTGGAATTGCCGGTTATGTAATTGCAGTAGGAGAGGTTGTCATATTTGGTAGCAATGGAGAGTATGCACGAGTACTGGTAGCCAGTGTCGTTTATCGCATAGCATGAGGAGACATTCCTGCCTGCGACAGCCTTTTCCGTAAGGAACGAATAGGTGCACAGCTCCTGCGCATACGCAGGCACCGATGAGCATACGCTGCTCACGTTTATCTCTGCGATGCTGTAGTTCGCGCCGCTGCCGCCTGCGGCAGCGCTTGAGGAGAGGTTTTCTGCGTAGCATAGCTGCGACAGCGCAGTCCCGGTATAGGCGCAAAGATTAGGCGTCCCGAGCAGGTTGGCGAGCTCATAGTAGCAGAAGTTGCTCGGGGTCGCGTTGAAATACAGGTATGGGAGGAGCTCAGAGCTGAGGGATGAGCCTGTAGTGTTCTGCGCCAGTATGGCTGAGAGCGTGCTCGCGCCGCCCGAACTCTGCAGCATGGAGCAGTAGGATGCGTTCCTGGTGCTTACCGCAAGATTGTTGTAGTATATGCCGCTGCATGCGGACCTCTTTGACAGGTTCGCTATGTCGTTGCACTCTGATACGTTCCTGAACATGCCTGCGCTTGCGATGTCGTAGGCGCATGCGGATTCATTCTCGCCGGTCAGCATCAGGCAGTAGCCGATCCGCCCCTCGGAGCTTGCTATCGCGGTCACGCAGCTGCCGTATTCCCCGTTGTTCTTCCCTATCAAGTAGCACAGGCTCACGTTCTTCCTGCTCTGCGCAAGGGAGCTTATGCACCGGTAGGAGCCCTGCTGTGGCTGCACGAATGAGCATACGGAGTAGTTGCCGGTGCTGTTTGCAAGCGCCGCAAAGCACGAGTTGCGCGGTGTGGCGAGTATGATCGCCTTGCAGCTGGAGAGGCCTGTCGAGCTTTTTGCAGCGGTTACCGCGACAATTGTCAAGGCTATTGCAAGGAGCGCCACTGCTATGAGGGCGATGACCAGCTTTCGCTCCCCCTCGCTCATCTGCAGACCCCTTTTTGTGTCGTGCTTGGAGGCTGAGAGTATCCCCTTGGGCTCCCCTATTTTTGACATTGCACCATTTCTTGACAGTTCTCACTCCAGCGTTATGCCGGCCTGCGTTATCTCGTAATGGGATAGCTTCCTGTAATGGTTGCTGCCCCTCATCTTTATTACCTCCATCTCTAGTTTCGGCTTGTCGCTTGAGTCGAAGTTGTAAAGCGCCAGCAATCCGTCGAAGAGCAGAAGCTCCTGCGAGAACTTGATCTTCTTCCTGCTGTAATATGGTATGTCGGTGGTGAATATTGCGGTTACGCCAAGCCTCCTCATGTTGGAGACAAGCGATGCGACCATCTTGTTGAAGAGTATGCTTGTGCCGAGCATGAGCTTGAGGAACGAGAGCGAGTCTATCACCGCTATCTTCGCGTTGTTGCTCTTTACTATCGCCTCTGCATCAGATACGAGATTGCCCAGCGAATAGCTGGTTTCCGATTCGGTGTTCGCGGATATCTTCAATGCGGAGTCCTCGCCCTGCACCACTATCATGCCCTTCTCCACCAGCTTGTCTACCTCTTTCAGGGCTGTGAAGGTCGATTTTACATTCTTCAGAACGTTCTCGGAGCGCTCGTCGAGCGTTATGAATGCACACGGGGTTCCGTTCACAGCCGCGCGGTACAGTATCTCAAACGCGAGGAGTGTCTTGCCTGTGCCAGGCCCTCCAGCGATCAGCACCTGGCTCCTTGTGGGTATGCCGCCGCCAAGCATGGAATCCATGTTCGCTATCCCTGTCTCTACGTTGTCGGGTCTGTGCTCCAAGTATACACCTAGTTTAATAATAGTAAGCAGGATAAATTTATTAAGCACTTGGGTGCCCTTAGGTAATCTTTGTGAGGATATCCTGCCCTGCCTTCAAGGTCTATCTGGAAAGCGTAGACAGAGAGGATGCGGAAGCGATAGCGGAATATTCCAACGACTACGAGATCGCCTCAAATGTGCCCAACATGCCCTTCCCCTACACGATTGAGCACGCGGTCTCGTTTGTAGAATTCGCAGAGCTGAGGTGCACCGAGAAGGTCGATTTCCACATGTCGGTAAGGCTGAAGGGCGGCGAGTTCATAGGGATGTGCGCTATTGCTAACATAGACAGCACGAACATGAGGGCAGACATCGGCTACTGGATCGGCAGGAGGCACTGGGAGAAGGGCTACGGAAAGGAGGCTGTAAGGCTCATGCTGCATTTTGCGTTTGAGACGCTGAGGCTAAACAGGATATGCGCGAAGGTGCTAGTCGGCAATGAACGGTCGATACGCCTGCTCGGCGCGCTGGGCTTCAAGAAGGAGGGGACTGCGAGGGAGGAGGTCTTCCACATGGGGAAGTTCATGGATGACGATTCTTTCGGCATCGTAAGAAGCGAATATGCAGACAATGCAAGGATAAGCGTGGAGGGATACGGCTGACGGGCTACACTACCCTTATAAACCTTTTTTGAGAATACTAACTGGTTCCTATGATGAAGAAATTCATTTACTACGGCCTTGCGCTTATAATAATCGCGATAGTGCTCGCGTTGGTTTCGGGATACCTTCTTAACAGCAAGGTGAGCGGAAGCATATCAAGCACGAATGTGACGGTGAACTCCGGCAGTTTTGCTTATGTCGCAATCCCTGGCGGCAACTACACCGCGCTTGCGCTGTACATGATAATGGCCAACAGCACGAACATGTACGTGATGAACGGGAGCACGTTCTCAAAGTGGAGCGGTTACCTCGGATCGAACGGGGGCGCAAGCGGCCTCGCGCGCGCACAAGCATTGGAGGTAGACGGCAACTACATATTCGTTGACAAGAGGAGCGTCTATACGCAGCTGTTCACGCAGCAGAGCAGCGCCCAGAATTCATCGATGAATAGCGTATATGTCGTGATAGACAACACGCCGGGAAGCAACTCATCGAAAATTTCGGTGAGCGGGCTTGTGACATACATACCTATCAAGCTCTCCAGCCTTCTGGTATACGAGGCGCCGGTTATACTCGCGATCATACTCGCAATTGCGGGACTGATAGTGATAATCTACGGCCTGGTAAAGAAGGGGGCGCAGAACCTTGGGAACGCGCTGCAGCCGAACGACGGCAAGACAAAGGAGCAGCATGACAAGGAATACCTGGAGCAGATCTACAAGGGCGTCGATTCAGACAAGAAGAAGAGGAACAGGAAGGGAAGGAAGAGAGAGGAAGCGAACTGATCTTATGGATGAGTTAAGGGAGAAGATAGCAGGGGAGATAACGCTTGCGGAAAGCCCAGGAAGCGCCATGAAGAAATGGAGGGAGTTCTTCGGAGTGACGCAGGTTGAGCTTGCGAAGCAGATAAAGGTGTCAACTTCGACCATAAGCGACTACGAGAGCAACAGGAGGCTCAGCCCAGGCGTTGGCGTAATAAAGAGGTTCGTAGAGGCGCTCTTCACGATAGACGCGCAGAAGGGCGGCACAGTAAGCAACAGCCTTGCGAAGTTCTCATCGACCAAGGAGGAGGAGGACAAATACTACAAGATACACGACTTCGGGGCGCCGATAAACGCGGCGGACTTCAACAGGATAATAGAGGGGAAGGTGGTTGCGAACCCGGGTACGCTCGACTCGATAAACCTTTTCGGCTACACGAAGCTCGACAGCCTTAGGATAATACTCGAGATGTCCCCAGCTGAGTACCCGAAGCTTTTCGGCTCAACGACCGAGCGCGTGTTCATATTCGAGCATGTCTCAACGGGAAGGTCGCCGCTAGTTGTCATAAGGGTTGCGCCGATCAAGCCAAGGGTTGTGGTGATACACAACGTCACAACGCTTGACAAGCTCGCTGTCAAGATAGCGCAGGTGGAGAAGATACCGCTGATCGTGACGAAGCTTGACATAGACAAGCTCTACGAAAGGCTTGACAAGATATAAACTAATTGATTATCCCCAGACGTCCGCCTTTATTTTCTCATTCTGCATGCCAAGGGACACAAGCGCGTCCTTGACCGCCTTAACAAATGCGAGCGGTCCGCAGATGTATGCAGTTCGCTCAGCATAGTCTGGCGCGTAGTTCTTGATGGTGTCGGCAGTTATGTGGCCGGTCTGTCCGGTCCACCCGTCGCCCGGCTGCGGCCTTGTGACTGTTATTACGAGTTTTGTGTGCAGGTCGGCAACGTAGCTTTTCAGCTCCTCCTTGAGTATTATCTCTGTTGAGTATTTCGTGCTGTAAAGCAGCACAGTATCACATTGGGAGCCTGATGACTTTATGTGCCGTAGCATTGAGATGAACGGCGCAAGGCCTGTGCCCCCGGCAAGGAAAATCGCCTTTTTGTCCACGCTTGGGTCGAACCTGAACTGGCCGTTTGGGCCCCTCATGAAGAAGACGTCGCCTATCTTGGCGTCAACAAAGTGCGACCTCCCTATATGGTCGCCGTGCGTCGGCTCCTTTATGACCATGAAATCCATTCCAGGAACTGATGGGTCTGATGCTATAGAGAACGCCCTCCCCGTGTATCTATTCCCTGAACTGTCAACACCGACTATCATCATGAACATTCCTGGATCGAATGGCGTGGGCTGGTTGTCCTCCGGCATGAACTTGAGTATCAGGACTTCCGGCGTCTCGTCTATCTTTTCCACGAGCGTGTATTTTCTCTCGGTTATCGGTATCATTGCCATGAAGATCCTATAGAGTATCCCTTGGCGCTATTATTTATAATATTGTTCTAAATAACATTTATGCGCCTTCAGAACACATGCAACATCAATAGCGTCACGGTCACGGTAAAGGCTACGGTAAAGGGCGACCGCATAGCGAAGATAGAGATAGACGGCGACCTGGGGGCCAATCCCAGCGATTTCATGACGCTTCTTGGCAAGCACCTTATAGGCGTTGGGTTCAGGAGGGAATCGGTAACGAATGCGGTGAACACATTCTACCTTCTCGGCGCAAGAACCGAAAAGATAACGAAGGAGCAGCTGATAGAGGCTATAATGGGCTTGAAGAAATAGCCACTTCACCCAATGAACTCTAGTATTATCTTGCAGACCTCTTCGGGGTTTGTATAATGCGGCTCGTGTCCAGCACCTTCTATGATGCTCAGCGTGCTACCTTTTATCCGCTCGTTCAGAATGGGCGCGTAGCGCTTATCCAGTATCTTGTCATCGCTCCCCCATATTATCTTTGTCTTGGCGGATATCGATGAGAGAAGCTCTTTAGTAAGCTGGTCTTCCTTGAATTCGGAGTCTATCAGGTTCTTGAATACGTACTCCTTGTTGTTGTTTATTGCAAGTATGGATTTGAGCATATTCGACTTGAATTCATCAATGCCATTCGCAGGTATGTCCGCAAAGGATTCTGCGAGCCCTGGTGCGTCTTCGAGTATTATCCCCTTGCAGCCGCAGGGCTGAGATGCGTAGTACGCTGCGATCCACGCGCCATAGGAATGGCCGAAGATGTAGCTGTCGCCATTGTTCTGCAGCGCTATGAACTCTCTCAGTGCCTGGAACTGGTTGCTCACCGTGTATTCTATATCTGAAGGGGCATCTGACTGCCCATGCCCAAGAAGGTCTATCAGGAAAACGTCAAGCCCATCAGGAAGGTACTGCACCAGCTTGCTCCATACCTTCGTGTTTGCACCTGCTCCGTGTAGGAATATTATCTTATCTTTTGTGCCAGGATGGTGCATGAAATGCAGTGCGCCCAGTGAGGTGTATTCAAACCCGTCCTCGAAGTCCTTAGTGTAGTCCATCCAATTACTTCTTCCTTCCGTAAAAGAAGTGCAGCGGCCTTCCAAGGGCGGCCTCCGCAGCCTCCTGAACCGCCTCGCTATATGTTGGGTGCGGATGTATAGTGTCCGCTATATCCTCAAGGTTTGCACCCATCTCTATAGCAAGAGCGGCCTCTGATATCATTGAACTTGCTTCGTCCGATACTATCTCTACGCCCTTGACCGTGTTCTCGTTGTCGTAGGCTATCTTGACAAACCCGTTCGTGGTATCAAGGGCTATGCTCCTTCCTAGCGCGGTGAGCGGGAACTTTGTGACCTTTATTCCGTTTCCTTCCCCTACGGTTCCTGCTATTGCAACCTCCGGGTCAGAGAATATGACTGCAGGCACCACGATGTTATCGTAGGATGAGTTCTCCCCTGCTGCCACCTCTGCTGCTACTACGCCATGTCTTATCGCCTTGTGGGCAAGCATCGGCTCACCAACCACATCGCCTATTGCGAGTATGTTTGGATCTGATGTTGTAAGCGTGTTGTTGACCGTTATGAACCCTTTATCATCGGTCTTTACCTTTGTGTTTCCCAGTCCCAGACCATCAGTATATGGCGCGAGCCCTACGGCAACTACTATTATCTCCGCATCTACCCTCTTGCCGTCCGCAAGGGTGATGCTGCTTGCATCATGGGATGCTGGCAAGGCGTTTGTATATATTGTGACGCCAAGGTCTGTCATCCTCTTCTTGACGATATCTACCGCATCGCGGTCGAACTTTGAGAGAACGTCGCTCCTCGCTATTATGCTCACCTTGCTGCCGAGCTTCGCGTACAGCGTGCCTATTTCCACTGCGACATAGCCTGCGCCGATTATCGCCATGGACTTTGGCAGATGGTCAAGCATGAGCGCAGCCTTGTAGTCCATTATGTTCCCGCCGAATTCAAAGCCCTTCATTGGTATGGGCTCAGAGCCCGTCGCTATTATCGCGCGCTTGAACTGAAGCGAGATCCCGTCAGTGAGCTGCAGCGTGTTTGATGATAGGAATGTCGCGGTGCCCTTGAAGACGTCAATCTGGTTTGACTTGCAGAGGAATGCCACGCCGTCCTCTAGCTTCTTCGATACGGACATGCGCCAATCGAACATCTTCTTCGCGTCAAGCACAACAATGCCGCTTATTCCGAACTTCTGGGAATGGGAGGCCTCGTAGAATATGTCTGCCACCTTTATGAGCGTCTTTGATGGTATGCATGCGTAGTTCAGGCAGTGCCCTCCGAGATGGTCCTTCTCGACAAGCGCTACGCTTAATCCGAGCTCGGCGGCGCGTATCGCAGCGACATAGCCGCCTACGCCCCCTCCTACAATCGCAAGGTCCACCTGTTCAGGTATCGATCCCATTACCATCTAAGCGCCAGTAGTATATGCCTATAAGATTTAATAGCGTTTGCAGATACCTTACTGTTTTTACTTGGATGCGCTGCGCCATGGCATGTCTGCGAACGTCACGGATATTCCCTCGTAGTAAAAGCCCTTCTTTGTTGGGGGAACGTCCATGCGGAATTCCTTCTTTGCAAATGCGTCTATCGAGAGGCCGCGCCTTGAGAACCTTGCTGAAACACCCGGAGTGGCGATGTTCCATCCGTTAAACTTGAAGAAATTATCGTCGTATGCTGTTCTGAAGACAGGACCTGCCACAAGTTTAGATTTTCCCCAATCCTTTACCTTAAAAGGTTCTGATATGTCGAAAACGTAGTTGTTCCTGTCCCATGTCCAGCCTCCGGTGACCAAGTGCTTCTCTGTGAACTTTACTGTTAAGGGGCCGCTGTATGTCAATGTGGATATAATCGCATAATCGCTTTGATTGCTTATCAACTTAGACGGATATATCCAGTCCTGCATGCTTACGCTGCCGGCTATTCCCCCTTTCAGATAATGGTTTCTTATGGTGCAGAGCGATTTATGCAGGGTCAGGTCTACATCAACCTCGTCGAGCGCCCTGCGTGAGACGTCATAGTCCTGCCATCCTGTAATTGTAACATATTTGCCGAGGTTGAGGTCTGCCTGGAACTGTTGGACGGGTCCAGTACCTATGGGGCTTCCTGTGCTCTTGACATATCTGGATGCGAAAGATTCTGTGATGGATAAAGATACATTCTGATCCTGCTGGTCGCTCTGGCCGCGCAGTAGTCCTTGTAATGAAAGGGCGAGAACCACAACAACTGCAGCTTCTTTTAGTCTTGACATTTTATCATCTTTCAAGCTATGAAGCCTGAGATATATATAGTTTTATCCTCCATTTTTGGAGGATACATTCTGCACATTAGGAACTGATGACGCCGGTTAGGCTATCAGAGCATCTCAAGAAGGTCTGGATCCTCAAGGTATTTGATCAGCGCATTGCCGAAGCTTACTGCCTCTGCACCGTCAACGACCCTGTGGTCGAATACGAGTGAGAAGGGCATTATCTTGCCTATCCTTACCATGCCGTCTTCGACAATCGGCATGTCCCTTATTCGCATCACTCCGAGAATCGCAACATTCGGGTAGTTTATCATCGGAACAGCCATGAAGCCGCCACCAAGGCTGCCTATGTTGGTTATGGTGAAGGTGCTGTCCTGCATCTCCTCGAGCGTTATCGTCCTGTTCTTTACCTTGTCGCCAAGCTCCTGTATCTCCTTTGCGAGCTGCGTTATAGTCTTGCTGTCCGCGTTCTTTATCACCGCGACCTTGAGGCCGTCCGGCGCCTCCGCCGCCAGCCCTATGTTGTAGTAGTTCTTCCTCACTATCACGGAGTTCTCCTTGTCGTAGCTAGAGTTGAAGTTCGGATTCTCCTTTATCGCCGCTATTGTAGCCTTTATTATGAACGGGAGAAAGGTCAGGTGTATGCTCTTCTCCTTTGCAAGCTCCGGCTTCTCCTTTGCAACAAGGTCGAAGAGGGCTGTCGCATTGATAAGGTCCATGTGGGTGGCGCGGGGGATTGTCCATGATAGCTCCATGTTCCTCGCTATCGCCTTTCTGGTCTGCGACATTGGTATCCTTTCCACCTCGCCGCCATATTTTACAGTTGGCATTTTCGGTACGGTCTCTGCCGTCTTTTGCTGCACAGGCGCGGCGCCTTTTGCAGTGAAGTTCTTTACATCGGTATCCAGTATTCTTCCGCCTGGGCCGGTGCCCACAACAGAATTTAGGTCTATGTTCATATCCTTGGCCAGCTTCCTTACATACGGCGCTGCAAGCACCTCCTTCTGCTGAGGCGAGGACGGTGCTTGAGTTTCCGCCTTTTGTTGCACAGGCTGTTTCTGCTGCACAGCCTGCTGCTGCGGTGCCACTTTTGCATTTGCAAGTTCCTCCTTTGTGCCTATCTGCGCCACCATGTCCCCAAGATGCACGGTTGTGCCTGCCTTTGCGAATATCTTGACGAAGCCGTCTATCGGGGATGGCATGCTCACGACAGCCTTGTCGGTCTCCACCTCGAATATCGGCTGGTCCTCCTTTACTGCATCGCCATCGTTGACAAGCCACTTCTGTATGTGGCCTTCTGTGATTCCTTCTCCAACATCAACGAATTTTATCTCCTTCATCGTATCGCCCCTGTTCACAGCATTGTCATTCTATTAATCTTATACAGAAAGAACCTTGTCTATCGCTTTCGAGATTTTTACCGCATTCGGGATATAATAATTCTCGTATCCAGGGAATGGGTACGGGAAACTGTGCGATCCTACGCGGATTATCGGCGCTGAAAGCTCGAATATCGCCTTCTCGGCAACTCTTGCGGCGACCTCCGCGCCAACGCCGAAGCTGAGCTCAGCCTCATGCACTATTACGAGCCTTCCGGTCTTCTTCACGCTCTCCAGTATCGTGCTTTCATCCAATGGGTTTATCGTCCTCAGGTCGATTATCTCTGCAGAGACCTTCTTGCTGCTGACAACATCTTTTACAAGCGGCACCATCGTGCCGTAGGTCACTATTGTAAGCTTGTCCCCCTCACTCACTACGCTTGCCTTGCCTATCGGCACCTCATAGGATTCCTCCGGGACCTCTTGCTTGAAGAGCCTGTACAGTTTTGTCGGCTCCAGAAACACTACAGGATCATCAAGATGCGCTGCCCTGATCAGAAGGCCCTTCGCATCGTACGGATTGGACGGCTCGACCACTATCAATCCGCCTATGTGGGAATAATATGCCTCAGGACTGTCCGAATGGTGCTCAAGCGTCCTTACCCCTCCGCCCACTGGCGTCCTTACTATCATCGGCACCGTGCACTTCGATCTCGTCCTGCTCCTGTACCTTGCTGCGTGGTTGATGAGCTGCTCAAAGCCGCAGTACATGAAGCCAGCAAACTGTATCTCCGCGATCGGGCGCATGCCGTTGATTGCCATTCCTATTGATGCGCCTATTATAACGGATTCCGCGAGCGGCGTGTCTATCACGCGGTTGCTCCCGAACTTGTCGATTAGCCCGTCTGTAACCCTGAACACTCCTCCGTCCTTCCCGACATCCTCTCCGAGTATCACTGCCTTGTCGTTCTCCTTCAGTATGAGCTCCAGGGCATTGTTAAGCGCACCGACCATGTTAGTAAGCATTGCATCATTCCTCGTAGAAGTTAGATTCCACAGCCGCGTCAAGCTCCTCCTTCAGCACGTCAGGCATGTAGCTGTATACATGCTCGAATATGCTCTTCGGGTCAGGCTTGAACGCCTCCGCCTTTTCGAGAGCAGCGTCTATTGTCTTCTTCTGGCCCTCCTGCATTGTCTCCTCAAGGCCGTCATTCCAGAGGGCCTTCTTGACAAGATACTTCTTAAGCCTTGATATCGGGTCCTTCATGCGCCATTCCGCCACCTCGTCCTCGCTCCTGTACTTAGTAGGGTCGTCGGCAGTCGTGTGCATGCCCATGCGGTAGGTGACGCACTCTATGAGAGTTGGCGCCTCCTTTGATATCTCGAGCGCATCCTTCACCGCCTTGTAAACAGCAATTACATCGTTGCCGTCGACCTGCACGACGTCCATCCCTGCAGCAAAGCCCTTCTGCGCAAGAGTCTGCGCCGCGCTTTGCCTGGACCTGGGCACAGATATCGCCCATTGGTTGTTCTCTATTATCGTGACAAGCGGCAGCTTGAATACGCCAGCAAAATTCAGCGTTTCGTAGAAGTCGCCCTGCGAAGTTCCCCCGTCGCCGACATACGTTATCGTAGCGTTGTCAGTCTTGTTATATCTCTGGGAGAAGGCTATGCCTGCCGCGTGCGGAAGCTGCGACGCCACCGGAACTATGTATGGAAGCGCCTTGACGCTTTCTGGTATGGCAAGACCTTCCTCGTAGCCCCTCCAGTATATCAGTATGAGATCAAGTGGCATGCCTCTTGCGGCGAAAACGGCATGCTGCCTGAAGTTTGGCACAAAGTAATCGCCATCGCGCATCGCAAGCGCGCTCCCTACCTGTGTAGCCTCTTCTCCTATAAGCGGGGCATAGGTGACTGCGCGCCCCTGCCTCTGCAGGCTCAGGACCTTCGCATCCATTGCCCTTGCGAAGCACATCTGCCTGTACATCTCTACAACCTGCTCGTCCTTGAGGTCTGATGGGAATAGTGTCACATCTACCTCGCCGTTCTCGTCCAGCACCTGCAGATAGTTGACGTTCCCCTCGAATACGCTCTTGAGCAAGCAAACACCGCGGTCTGAATAATATAGAAAGCAATTATTATATTGGTATCTGCGTAAGAACGCCTGACAATAACTATTAAAATGGATAGTGACAATACATATTGGTTGCGTGAAGAACACCGCGAAATCGTGGCTTGCGATCCTGATGGGCGTGATAATAGCCATAGCAGACATAGTGTGGGTATACCAGAGCTGGCCTGTGCCGGTATGGATTGCCGAAGGCGCGATAATACTGGTTGCTGACGTGATATGGGTATATCTTGATTACAGTCTCATGAGAGGAGGAAAACGATAAAGAATTTCAATGGTGGATATATGAAAACGTGGATAGCGGTCTTGGCTGTTGTAATAATAGCCGCGCTCGCAGTAGGCGGCTACTACATATCAAGGGGAATGGGGAGCGGTAACACAACTGTGTACAGTTCAACTGTATATACTTCGGTTGGGCCGGGAACATCGCAGAACACTACGGCGTCCAGCACATACCTGACAACCATTCCGAGCGGACAGAATTCGACCCAATACACAGTGATGATAATGCATAATTCAACGATTGGCAACTATCTTACTAACGGCGCGGGGTTCACGCTGTATTTTTTCAGGACTGACATTCAGAACAGCGGCACTAGCGCATGCAATGGAAGCTGCGCGGGCATATGGCCCCCATTCTACGCAAGCACGCTGACTCTCCCCCCAGCGCTCAGCGCGTCGTCCTTCAATACGATAATAAGGTCTGACGGCACAAAGCAGCTCACCTACTACGGCTGGCCGTTGTATCTCTATGCGCCTGATACGGCGCCGGGAAGCATTAAAGGGGAGGGCATTGGGAAAGTCTGGTATGCATACCAGGTACCATGAGCCACAAAAAGGGCTATTGGTAAACACCGCATCGGCATTGCCTTTTTAATCATTGGGGGAACAATTGGATTATGCGATCGGTCACAGAACTTCCCCTGCACGGCGGCAGAGCTCCGCGGTGGCTATTCGGCAGGATGGTAAAGCTCTCGCAGGCGATATCAACGGTCATAATCGACGAGTTCGGACCCGACGAGCTTGTGAGGAGGATAGCGGACCCTAACTGGTTCCAGGCGCTTGCATGCGCCATAGGGTATGACTGGCACAGCAGCGGCACCACTACGGTCACAATGGGCGCGCTGAAGGAGGCGCTCAACGATTCGGGGGCGGTGTTCATTGCCGGAGGCAAGGGCAAGGCCGGCCTGAGAACGCCGGCTGACATAGTCGCTGGCACGGACGCGCTCTCGATGTCGGGCAGGTCCGACAGCTTGGTCGAGATGAGCAGGATAGCGGCAAAGGTGGATTCCGCGATGGTCTACGACAACATCGGCATCTACCACCACACCATGATGTTCTCTAAAAGCGGCAAGTGGGCTGTAGTCCAGCAGGCGATGTCGCCGAAAAGCGACATGGCCGTGAGGTTCCAGTGGTTCAGCGAGCTCGTGGACAGGAACGACGTGGCCAACGAGCCGCATTCCTCTATATTCTCAAAGACCAATACGAACAGCCTTGACCTTACCTCGGGCGAGAACGGCTGGGTGAGGGAGAGCGGAGGCGAGGCACTTGATAAATACGACAGGATGCTAAAGGGCTCGTATCCCGAAAGGCACGACATAAGGATGGAGATAGACATGAGCAAGCGCGCACGGGAGACCATAGCAAGGGCAAATGACATCGATCCCGAGAATTACAAGGACATACTGCTCATAAAGGGCGTGGGAAGGGCCATGCTGAGGTCGCTCGCCTTCGTCTCCGCGCTGATATACGAGAAGGAGCTTGCCTACAGGGACCCTGTGATGTACGCATACAACCTCGGCGGGAAGGACAGGATACCCTTCAAGATAAACAAGAAGACCTATGACAGCGTCTGCAGGAGCATGAACAGCATAGTAGAGGAGGCAAGGATAGAGAACGGCGAGAAGTACAAGGCGCTGAAAAGGCTGAGCAACAGCATAACCAGCTAGTGGAGGGGCTTGCTGTACTTGAGGTGGTGGAATTTCTGGCTCAGCTTTAGCCTCTCATTCACCGCGGCGCATGCAAGGAATATCACGCACAGTGCGACCATGAAGATTCCGAAATATTTCAGAGTTGTCATCCCGTTCTGCATGAAGTTGTTTGACGCTGCGGTCGGGTTCAGCGACTGGTTCTTGACAAGGTAATAGCTAAGGGATGGGGTGCCTGAAAGGCTGTATCCCGCCATGTACGTTATAGCGCCTATTACGAGTAGTATGACTGCGAATATCATGAGCAGTTTTGTGAATACCAGCATGTTATCAGGATTCTTATTCGCTATTCAATCTACACTCTGAAACCTTTTATATCTTCTTTTGCATATACCTTGAAGGTCATTGACATTAAAATGAGGAATGTATAGCTATGATATTAGTTGTTGTCGGTCTTCCAGGTTCAGGAAAAAGCACTGTTGCAGAGTTGTTAACGGAAAGGGGTTTTGACGTTATAGAACTTGGGGACATATGGAGGGAATTGTTAAAGAAGGCAAAATTGCCCATGAAGGACCCGATAGCGACTAGAGAGTTCACGAAGAGGTTAAGGGAAACAAAAGGAAAAGACGTGTATGCGAGATACGCGGTCAAAAAGATAAAGAAATCGATGAGGCATGTTGTCATAATGGGGGTAAGGAGTACATATGAGATGGATTACATCAGAAAGAGGCTAAAGGATATAAGGGTAATATCTGTGCTCTCTCCATTTGAAACAAGATTCCGACGCCTGAAAAAGAGGGCAAAGCCTGAGGACCCTCTGACGCGAAAGGTCTTTGAGTGGCTAAATACTAGGGAAAAACGGGGTTTCATGTCTGATAAAAGAGAGGAGAAGCATGGTGTAGTTGTGGTCATGAACCAGGCAGACTATGCAATCTCTAATGTTGGTACAACTAAGGATTTGAAGAAGAATTTAGACACCGTATTATCAAGAATTGGTAAGGATTTATGAACCATTTTGATTTAATTTGTAGTATAAGCTCGTACAATTTAGGGACTATTGGGAATTAATACGCTCAAGAGCCATTTTTGCATAATACTTTATTGATTCCTTAATCTCATAGGACCCAGAATCTATTTCTGCTTTGTTGAACCACTTGCACTCTTCGCTTACTTCTTCTTTTGAAGTTTTTATTCTATCGGTATCTGATTTTGCGAAGAAAACAAGAGTAATGTGTTCGTGTGTTGGATTTATTCTATGTCTATTCATCGATATTGGAGGTATCAATTCTTTGTAGTCATCGCCTTCTTCCCTGAATTTAGGAATTTTTCCAGAAAGTGTTATATTTAATCCTACTTCTTCTTTAACTTCGCGAATAGCCGCTTGGTTTGGATCTTCGTTTAATTCTATGTGGCCGCCGACGCTCAACCAGATTTTATATTTGTCGTGTTTTCTTAGAAGAACTTTATTGCCGTAAACAACAAAAACTTCTGCAGTGAAGTCTATCTTTTCATGTATGTGGGGCATGTTTAGATATTAGTATTACTTATTAAATAGTTAACTCTTTTTCAGCTGCTCTCATTATCATAAAAAATTAATTAATTAGTTTTGATTAATCTTTCAAACGGTTTTAGCCGAAAGTAAACGTGTATATCTTGAAATTAGGGCCTGCATCTATCTCCAATGTGTGCCAGCCGTAGGATGGCGCGGATATGATATTGTAGAGCCTTGAGGAGTTTACCTCAGCCACAGCCTTGCCGTTATAGAGGTGCGTGTCGTTCCCAAGGTAGGGTTGCGTCAGGTTCTGCCCGTCGAGCTTGACTGTTATTGGAGAGGTGCCGTTGGTCGACGCTGCGACTATGTTAACATTTTTGGCCCTATAGACCAGGAATATCTTCGAATTGTTGACAGCCACCATGCCGTCCGGCGCATTGTACCACTGGCCGGAGAGGTAAACAATATTCTCCTTCGTTATGTTAACAGGCACATAGTTGACTGTCTTGTTCGGCTGGAAGCCCTGGATGTTTCCAAGCGGGGCCCTTGCCCTGTTCCAGCCAAGGTACAGCTCTGGGGTGCCTATCTGCGAGAGATTGTAGTTGCGGGTCAGGTTCGTGAGGTTCGATGGAATTGTATAGCCTGCGCTTACAAGCAGCTCCCTGATTGCCATATCGGTCACATTGTAGTTGCCTTCACCTATGCTCTCATACCTTATGTCGCCTCTGGCGTCTATCAGATAATCTGCGGGCCAGTACTCATTGCCGTAGGCATCCCAGGTAGAATAGTTGTTGTCAAGCGCTACGGGGTATTTGATATTGAACTTCTTTACCGCGGCTTCTACATTGCTGTAGTTATGCTCGAACTGGAACTCCGGAGTGTGGACGCCTATTATCACAAGCCCGTTGTTTCCGTACTTGCTTTCCCATGCGTTTAGGTAGGGTATCGTGCGTATGCAGTTTATGCAGGAGTAAGTCCAGAAATCCACAAGCACCACCTTCCCCTTAAGCTGGGATATGTTGAGTTGCGGTGAGTTTATCCATGCGGATATGCCCTGTATGTTTGGCGCTGGGCCGTAGTTCTGAAGGTTTGAGAGCGAGACTGAAGCGGTGAGGCTTTTGTTGAAAACAAACAACGAGAGCGCTGCGGCTATTATTATGATGCATATTATCCCGAACACCAGCAGATAGATATTGATTTTCATTTTCTAGCCTCGCCAACCGCAGTTCCCGCCATGTATGATAGGTATGCAGGCAATAAAGGGAGTATGCACGGTGATACGAAGGTGAGTACCCCGGCAAAGATCGCTATTAGGAAGTTGAGCTGCCCGCTTAGCGCCATTGACCCCTGGGGGCCGATTAGGAATACGGCAAGCACGCCTATGTACCCAGTAACGACCAGCAACCCTACCGCTATCAAGAATACCCCGCTCACTATGCTGAAGTACTTCAAGAGGCCGTGTACCCTTTTCATCAGATCAGAAACCTTTGATATGAATGCGCCGAATATGAGGAATGGTATTCCCAGTCCGAGTGAGTATGCCAGCAGTAGAAGGAATCCCAGGCTTGGTGAGGTTGCCGCAAACACGTATATCGCGCCTAGTATTGCACCTACGCAGGGTGTCCATCCCAATGCGAATGCAATGCCGAACACCAAGGAGGTCAGATAGCTGTTGCTGAACCTCTTTATCTCTATCTTATGCTCGGTAGAGAAGAATGGTATTATGTATTTTGTAGAGGCGATGATCAGCACTCCGAAGCCGATTATCAACACTCCTCCAATTATCCTGAGCATGCCCATGACAGAGTAGGAGACGTGCGAAAGGAGTGTTTGGAACAGTATGCCCACGATGGAGAAGACCAGGGTGAATCCTAGGACGAAAAAGACAGAGTTAAGGAATATTACGTCCTGTTTTCGCATCAGCACCACGAAGCTGAATGTCTAGGTCTTCTTCTTTATTTATAGGTTACCACGTAGTTCGGGAAGTGTGACTTCAATAATCTTTTCCCTTCCCTTGGCACCTTTTATTATTGAGACGCTGGACCTTTTAACTTTGAAATAGGATGAGAGCAGAGCGATGACAGCGGCGTTTGCCCGCCCTTCGATTGCCCGCTCCCTTACTTTGAGCACATAATCCAAGGGGCCTGTCTTCTGCACTAGCTCAACCTTGGAGTTCGGAATCACCTTTACTTTTATTATCATGAAAACAGATAATATTCTGATTGGGAAGTAATATATATCACTAAAAACAGAATTAAATAAAGCCAGATTCTGCAGTTTATCCTGAGATTATGGATGAGTTCTAGGTAATATCTTGGCGGAGAGGCAAAAACAGATAATAGCGATAACGGGCTACAGTGCGGTAGGCAAGAGCTCGCTCGCAAGAAGCATAAGTGAGCACCTAGATATGGGACTCTTCAGCCTTGGTAACCACCAGAGGGCGCAGTTCGGTGCCCATGGAACCCCACCGGAATATCATGCCAAATTTGGCCTTTTCGCGACCTATTACAGCCAATGGTCAACATACATCGATGAGATATCCAAGAACAGCTCAGGAGATGGGGTAGTGGTGGAAAGCGTATATTCGCATGCCTTCCTGGAACTGATGAAGAGCAGATTTCCAGAGCACAGTATACATCTTATGGCAATATCCGCGAATAGGGAGGACAGACTCAGGTTCCTAAGGCTGAAGGCAGATATCGGCCCTGAAGAAGCAGAGAGGCACCTGGATGAACTGGACAGAATCAAGAACACGGTAGGCCTGGCTGCGCTTCTAAGACGTGGGATAGCACAATTAGAATTGATAAATAACGGGGATTTGGATACCTTCCTTAGGAAAGGAATAGAGGCCGCAAAAATCTTAGCACAAGGAACGATTGAATGCCAAACAAAATCAGGACTCTTGCTTCCGACACACTGACAAGGGAAAGGATAACTGAGGCCGTGGAAGGCTTTGCAAGGCGTCATTGCAAGAGCGGAACGGTATACGACATAGGTGGAGTTCGGGGGCACCCGTATGGGAAATTCTTTTCGGATTACAGAACAATAAACATTGACAGAAAGGAACGGCCTGACGTGCTAGCAAACGCGGAGAGATTGCCGTTCAAGGACAATGCAATAGAGAACATGATGTGCATTGCAATGCTTGAGCACGTAAAGGACCCTGAGGCGATAGTGAGAGAGATGCACAGGGTGATGAAAAAGAGGGGCCGCGCATTGGTATGGGTTCCTTTCTACTGGCGTGAGCACAATTATCCTATAGACATCTGCAGGTTTACGCGCCAGGGCATAAATGCGCTGCTTGAGAGGCACGGATTCAGGATTATAGAGTCGGAATCCGCCCCGTACAGCGGGTTTTTCTTCGTGCTGTCGCACAATGTGCGCTTCCTCATGAAGGATCCGCACAAGGCTAGGTACTACGATCCGCTGCTTTACCTGCATGCTATCCTCTGCTATATGAGCCGGCTCGATTCCGTATTTAAGCTTGAGTACCCACATGTCTATACGGGAGTGGAGGTCGTAGTGGAGAAAAAATGATAAATGGGTGTTTGGATGGCTGAAGAGATGGTAGATGTTGTAAATGAGGCGGATGAGGTAATAGGCAGCGCCCCGAGGAAGGGCATACACAACGCGGAGCTTAGGCATAGATCTGCGCACATATTCCTGATCGATTCCAAAGGCAGGATATGGCTTGAGAAGAGGGCGTCCACCACTGACACATACCCGGGATACTACAGCTCGGCGGCTGCAGGACACATAAGCAGAGGAGAAAGCTATCTTGAAGGCGCGCAAAGGGAGGCACTCGAGGAGCTCGGCATACAGGGCCTTGCCCTTGAGCGAATGCACACACTGCAGGCATCTAAGGAGACATCTAACGAGTTTGTGGCTTTCTTCATTGCGAGATCGGATGAAAAACCAAGAGTCCACGAAGATTCGTTGTCTCTGCATCCTTACTCCATTGAAGAGATAGACGGGATGATAGCAAGAGGGGAGAAATTTGTGCCGATATTCCTAAAGCTCTTCAAGCGGTATACGGAGGATATGGGAAGGTAGATGGACTCGGCGGGAATCGCACCCGCCATCTTTCCGTTGCGAACGGAACATGTTAACTACTACACTACGAGCCCTTGATATGATTTTTATCTTGTATATTAGGTAACTCAAAAGAGAGTTGATGTTTTGGCAATAATTTACCTGTTTCTAACCATTGTTTATATCTATAATTATTAATTGGATGGGAAGAACCAATAATCTTCATCCATTTTTTGAGATTTTTACTACCTCTTATTAAAACATCATCACCGTGTATATATGCAGGCATATTAAATTCATTTATTAGAATTTTTATATCATTAAGAAATTTATTACTTGCACTCGTTATCTTTAAATGGGGATATTTATAGTCTTCATCTTTTCTTGCAAAGATATGACCGTCCGTATCTAGTAAGCCTCTTAGTATTGCAGCTTTGATGTTTGAGGAACTGTTAAACATCGTATTTGTAATTCTTATTTTGTCTTTCTTTTTTCCAACAGGCATACCCAGCAGTTTAAAAAAATTGAATATTCTTTTGCTTTTTATGGCGATGTAGATAACATTTTCTTTCGTTCTTGCATGGTAATTTGTGCGCAAATCAAATTTTGATCGTAGGATGGGTATTATGCAATCTTCATAATATTTGGTATCGTCTTTTAGATTTCCAGTAAAAAGAACTTCGTACTGCCATCTGTTTTCATATTTTGAAAAGTATTTAGATAGGCACCCGTCCCCCAAACATATACCGATAAGTTCCCATATGTCGGTATCTATTTCTGAATCTTTTGGGATTTTGGGGGATTGCCTGAAACTTCTAATATATCTCATGTTTGAGTAAATTTGTTTTTTGCGGTTCTTATAAGAGTTGTCGCCACCTAATTTTGCACCCCAATTCGAGTCGTATCTACTAACAATATTATTATGCGCTTCATTTCTAATTTTTTCATCTGCGATATTTAACAAGAGTGTGAAGACATCTTCTGGTATCAAGCGTCCACCAGACCGCCAAGTCTTGATTCCGGAATAGCTACAATTTAGTTTCTTACTTAATTCAAATAATGATAGATTGGTTTTTGATAGAGTATTCTCGAATAGTTTCAGGCGGAAGTCGTCTTTAAGCCGTATACGTTTTGGTGACAAGACATCACAGATGAATATTCGTAATATAAGTATTTATTTCTACTGTTGAAGTACGAGACTTGTAAAGATTTGCTAGAATTTTTTCTGAGTTAGACCATATTTTAATAGCTTCTACTGTGTATAGATTTCAAATTGTGACGCTATGAATGCTGAAAACTATAAACTCTCCGACTCCAGTAAGGCGAAGCTCAACTCTGTCCTGAAGAAGGTCCTGAAGGACATAAAGCCTTCCGAGAGCGAGATTGCAAGCGCCAGGCTTGCGATAAACGAGGTAATGGGCAGGCTGAAGAGGCTAGCCCCGAGGAACGTTGAGATAATACTTGCCGGGTCGGTAGCGCGCGGCACGCACATAAGGGGCAATTCCGACATAGACATATTCCTTCTCTTTCCAAGAAGCGTGAAGGAAAGCGTAGTGGAGAAAAAGGGCCTGGAGATAGGCAAGGGCATAGTGGATAAAAAGAGGAACGAGTCCTACACCGTCAAGTATGCCGAGCACCCCTACACCAAGGTGGTCCTTGGAGACCGCGGGATAAACGTTGACATTGTGCCAGCCTACAAGATAAAAAATGCTGAGGAGAGGGGGACTGCAGTTGACAGAACTCAGCTGCACAACGAGTTCGTCAACTCCAATCTCAATGTGAGGCAGCGTGACGAGGTCCGGGTCCTGAAGGCCTTCCTCAAGGCCCATGGTATATACGGGGCAGAGGCAAGGGTGGAGGGCTTTTCCGGTTACCTCTGCGAGCTCCTTATTTATCATTATGGCACTTTTGCGAACCTGGTTACGGCAATGGCGAACCTCAAGCTTCCGCTCATAATCAATACCGGCAAATCCAGGGACATGAACAACGAGAACACCGCATCGATGCTGAAGCTCTTCGGCAAGAGGCTCATTGTCGTGGACCCAACTGACAGCAACAGGAACGTCGCTGCGAACGTGTCTGATGAGTCGCTCTCGAGGCTTGTAATCGCGTCCAGGAACCTTATCAAGAGCCAGTCAATAGACAGCTTCTACAGGAGGGGCGGAACTGATGTCTACTCAGAAAGGAAGCTTGCCGCATTAAGGGGCGCGCTCGGCGCGGACATGTACGTGCTCCATTTCAAGGTGCCCGAGATAGCGAACGAGATAATATGGCAGCAGCTGAAGAAGGCAAGGACAAGGATCTGTGAGCTTCTCAGCAAGAACGGTTTCGAGCCGATAATATCGCTGCAGAATGTGGACGGGAAGGATGCGGTGATGGGTTTCTTCATAAACAGCATGCAGATAAGCTCCGCGAAGGTGACAGGTCCAACCGTAGAGATGGCAGATGCAGCAGAAAGGTTCATGAAGGCGCACAAAAAGTCTATGCTGATCTCCGTTGAGAACGGGAGGCTCTATTCGATAGAGAAGTCGAAGTACTCCAGTCCTAAGGAGCTCATAAATTCATTCATATCCGACAGGAAGACAAGCCTGCCTTCTTACCTCAAGGCCAAGAACTCATCCTTGTACGTTAACAAAATACCAGAGAGGTATGCAAAGATGCTTTACGTCTCCCATCTTGACAAGTTCGCCATATAAGAGCGCAATCAAAGGCCGTACCTGTTCCCCTCTGTCACAAGTTCTAGCAATTCATCCATCTTGCTTATCTCCTTTGCCTCTGGTTTGTTCGCGGATTTGCCTGCGCTTCTCTCTTTTATATAGTTCAATACCTTTCTTCTTTCCTCTTCGTTCTCTATCTCGTATGTCTCGGCGCACATCTCGCTTGATTTCACGCCGCAATAGTCTATCGATTCTGATACGAGGTTCTCCCTTATCTTCTCCTTCTGGTAATTCCTGCGTTCCATTCTGCTTATCAGACCCTTGAGATTGGCCCGCACCACCACAATCAGGTCGTATTTCAGCTTTATTTCCGGGACAAGATGTCCTACGACTATAATGTTTCGGCTCATGCCCTTCTCCTTTATTATTTCGGCCATCTTTGCCTCAAGTTCCTTCAGCCTGACGATTTTTGAACCGAGCTTGTCTACGTCCGAAAACAGCTTGAACCTGTCAACTATGTCATTGAGCTCTATCATTTCCGATTCCGGCAACTCTCCAAGTATCTCCTTTGCGAATGTGCTCTTCCCAGCTGCGGGCGTACCGGTTACCCCTATTACTATTGATTTCGCTATTTTATGACCCTTTAATGAGATTAATATACTTATTTCTCGTAAATATAAATAACATGCATGTATTTTATAGGACCTTGGGCGATTTGATGAAAGATATGAAAAATAGGCCGAGAATTAGCAAATGGATAGGCGGGGGCTATCTACTTTTGACTATACTACTGGCGGTTCTTTACGCTGCAATAGCTCTTTTTAGCAATGTATTCAGTGTTCTATACGCAGGAATCATACTCACAGTAGTGATGACATTTGCGGTGGTACTCGTAGGCGTCACCACCTACTGCTTCTATAACACGGTTTATGAGGTCAAAGACGGCTTTATACATTCCTGTTCGGCGTTTGCAGTCATCAATCTAGGGATAAAGGACATCGCAAAGATCGAGCGGACGCTGATTCCGTTTTACTTCAAGGGATTCGGGGCAAGCCTTTATTCGGGATATTTTTATATACCTACCGTTGGTTGGACAAAGGTGATAATAACAAACCTGACTGGCGGAGTGCTCATAACAGATAAAAAGGGAAAGCACTACCTTATCACGCCATCAAATCCCGACAAGTTCATAAAATTGGTTTCGTGAGAGGATGGCATCAGGCAGCGATGATATAAGGAAGCGCATAGAGAAGGACATAGAGCTTTTCAACAAGAATGTAGCCTCTGTTAAAGGCTCTGACAAGAATGTCTCAAGGATACTGGAGCTTTCACAGATGTACGCAAAGGATTCGAAAAGCTACCTTGATAAGGGCGATTTCTATACGTCATTCTCGTGTATAAGCTATGCGCACGGGCTTCTTGACGCGATAAGGGAGTTGCAGGGTTAGATCACATGTACAAAGAGGGCAGTGCTGCAATAAAGTATACAAAGGACTCGTTCCTGAATCCAGAGGCACGAATCTCGCGCGACATAAGCGCCGCTTTCGTGTCTGCGCTTGCGGAAAAGGGCAGCAGCATCGTTGATTCCACAGCTGCTACCGGCATACGCGGCATCAGGTACTACCATGAGAGCAATTCCAAGAAGGTGGTGTTTCTGGAGATGAACAGAAAGGCATTTGCCTCATTGAAGAGGAATGTTACGGCTAACAAGGTAAAGGGAACCGTACTTAACAAAAGCATACAGGAATTTGCCAACACCACTAAGGATAAATTCGATTTCATAGACCTTGATCCCTTTGGCGGTGTCACTCCTTACATATACGACCTCATGAAGATGTCTAGGGGCGGGACTTACCTAATGATAACTGCGACAGACACCGCTGTGCTCTGCGGCGCAGACTACAGGGCATGCGTAAGGCTTTATGATGCGAGGCCTATGCACAACGAGCTCTGCCAGGAGGTCGCATTGCGGCTCCTGATAGGGTACATAACAAGGATCGCCGCCCAGTTCAATTTCGGTGTTGAGGTTGTGCTATCGTTCTCGTATCTGCATTACATGCGCGTCTTCCTCAGGCTGAGGCACGGCCCGAAGGCTGCATCAGATTCTGTGAGGGAACTCGGCTACGCCTATTACTGCAACGGATGCCTTTACAGGGGCACGCAGAAATCGACACTTCCTGAGGTCGGCAGATGTAAAGCGTGCGGAAAGGAACTGGACACTTCCGGAAAGATCTGGTTAGGCAACCTTTACCAGAAGGGCACAATGGAACTTATGGCAGACAGGATGAGGAAGGGCGTTGCTGATGGAAGGTTCGATGCCAAGAGCCTGGAGTTCCTTGACAGACTATCTGCGGAATTCGATTACCCGTTGCTTTATTCCATATCAAGGCTTACCAAGAAGATGGGCATAGGCGCGGTGAGCCCTAACCTAGTAATTGAAAGGCTTGCCAAGAAAGGATACCGTGCATCGAAGACGCACCTCGGCAAGAATGCGATAAAGACCGATGCCGGAGTAGATGTGGTGAAGCGCTGCATCAAGATGTAGACGCACGCTATTCCTGAGGAACCTGGCTTAAGAGCGCCACCCGGGCCTCATCGCCTTCCCTGATGTCCGGATTGACTTCGAGATAGCGGACGAAGTAGTCTATGCCCACGGCAAGGAGCCGCTGGCCGTTTTTAATAGCGCCCAATGCCTTTTCGGTAAAATACACCTTATTCCACCATGATACAGCCCTTAATTCGGTATCCGTAGATTGCCTGAAAGTGCTGCCATCAAATCTGTACCAACCCCCTACCATTTCTTTTGCCTCTTTTTTGTTTCCGTTTTTGTCTGTAAAGGTTATGTCATCGGAACTGACTACCACGATATTGTTTCTTGCGTCCCCTTTCAGGAAATCGGTTTCCGCAGCAACTCTAGCAAATCCTGCGATGTTGGGATATTTTTCTGCCTCTTTGAGGCTGTGGATTGGTTGCCGCAACGGTGTTATGGTTACTGCTGAGCGCGTTGATGCCTTTGTGGTATTGGCCATAAACTCACTAGGATATACTGGAAGCTCCATAATATTTATATCTGACTAAGATACGTGCCTGTGGAAGCCAAGTGCATGTTTTATAAATAGTGCTCCCTTACTTCCGCTTTTCGCCTATTTTCGACGCATCGGGGAAAAATATTTATATGAGGGTGCGCGCAATACTTGTGGGTAATTTCTGGGTGATTTCGTGAAGACTGGTGGGGAGTTATGGAGATTGTATCTGGACTTTGTGGCAGGTGTGGGAGGCTAGCGGACGTTTCCACTAGGGATAGGGCGATAAGTCGCAACTCTTTCTATTGCGGCGATTGCATGGATGAGCTGCGCAAGGAGCTGCAGAAGGGTAACATATGCTCGCTGTGCAGATGCGAGATATGGGATGGGGCGCCAAGGTTCGTGCTGCCCTCGAGGTTATACAGCAGCTACTTCTTCGACAGGCTGCCGATAGGCAACAGGCTCATGTGCGTCTCGTGCTACAGGAGCGTAGAAAGGCTCGGGATCATGAACGATCCGCTTGCCAAACTGGGCAGCATGCGCAGTAAGCTAGGCAAAAGCATAGTTAAAGAAAGCATGGCATGACAATGCGCTGCCGCCCGTAAAAGTTTATATAATATTACTGTTAAGTACTGTCGGGTTGGTGTAGCGATGAGTAAAGAAAGGGAAGTGGAGATACTAGATATAGAAAAAAGTGCGGTAATCAAGCGGTTGAAGGAATTGAGAGCCAAGCATGTTGGAAAATATAAGTTTAAGAGAATAGAGTTCATGCTTGAAGGAGATATAGGAAGCGGACATTCGTGGATTAGGGTACGCACAGACGGGAAAGATACCACCATAACACTAAAAGAAATGGAAGCTGAAAAGGACTTCGGCGCACTGGAGGAGTACGAAGTAAAAACGAACAATTTTGTAGATGCTGTAAAGATTATGAGCAAGATTGCAGGCTCAAAAGTTGTGTATTTCGAGAACGAGAGGGACGCTTATACGTTGGGGCAGGCGTATATCACGATAGACAAATGGCCGGAGATACCGGCTTTTCTGGAGATAGAGGCACCTTCTATGAAATTATTAAAAGCGGTGTACAAAAGGCTCGGAATAAAAGGTAAATTTTTTGGCAGTGCCTCAATCGACAGGATATATAAGAACTACGGACTGGACTTTAGAAAAGTTGTAGAGAAGAACGAGCCAAGACTAAAGAAACTACTTGGTAAATACAACAAGTAGGTTAGTGAGACCTACTATTATGCGAGTTAGGAATGTACTTACTTCTTCGAGCTTACCGTAATCATGTGGTATTCCTTCTCGAAGCCAAGTGCTCCCTTGAAGACCTGCGGCTCCATTGTTATGGTGCTGTCCGAATAAGGGTCGTTTATGTAGAATGTGTCCTTGTCATAGCCCTTTACTACCACCCAGTGGGGTGATGGCTCGAGATACGGGTTCAGCACGCTCGCGTTTACAAGCACTATAGGTATCTTGCCACCGTTGAGTATCTTCTTTATAAGGTTTATTGTTGTCTGGCCTGATTCCTCCTTTATCTTGAACTCCTTTGTCTTCTCCTTTATCTCCTTGAATGATGCGCTAAGCGTGTCCAGGTTTATGCCCTCGTAGACCGCGAGCTTCTTCTCGTAGCCCTCATCCTTCGCGTTGCTTATTATCTGGGTCCTTGCGCCCCTCTTTGCGAGCGCATATGCCAGTCCGTACCTTGAGCCGTGCCATACGCTTCCGTTTACCGCTTCCTGCCATATCTGGAACTCAAGCTCCTTCTTCATCTTGAGGTTCTTGTTCAGGTACTTGAGCACCATCATTGCCGAGGCTGCGGAACTTGTGAATTCCTCTGTCTGGGCGTAGTTCGGAATATCGAAAATCTTAGAGTCCCTAAGTTTTGGTCTTTTTGTCTGTTTTGTTTGCTTCTTTTTTGACATATTAACACCCAGATCATGACTATGCAGGGAGGGAGATTTGTTCAAGCCTTTTGAACTCCCGTAGACCTAAGCCAACGGATCTTGAGTCCGTCGCGTTTGACCGAGCTCCGCCATCCCTGCACAGAGATAATTCTGATAATATAATATATAAGCCATTCACATTGAAGTGTTATAGCGCTATTAATGAACCTCTCCAGATATATATACCTTTGCTCCGTCAAATGTCGAGCCTTTATAAACCTTCCGCCAATGCTACGGCGATGGCCGAAATCCGGTTTTGGCTTCAGCTCTTTGCAACTTTCCTTGCGATTTCGTCAAAGTCTTTGAAGAAATTGCTCCATGAATAGTTAGCCTCGACCCTTCTCCTGCCCTCTTTTCCCATCTGCTTCGCTATGGAACTGTGCTCCGTGATGAATCGCATCTGCTCTGCCATCTTGGCAGGGGAGTTGACAAGGAACCCTGTCCTCCCGTTCACTATAGTCTCCCTGAACCCGCCCTCGTTGACAGCTATGACCGGCTTAGAGCTTGCCATCCCTTCCAGTGGCACTATGCCGAAGTCCTCGTTTATCGCACTCACCAATACTGCTGTGCATCTTGCGTACAGATTCCTCAGTTCGCTGTTCGATGGATTGAGCCTGAATACCACGTTCTTTGCCTTCATCGCCTTTAGCTTGTTGTAATACTCCTCGAAATCAGAGTATCTGCTCGATAAGCTTCCCGCAAGCACTAGCTTGTAGTTTCCGCCCTTGTTCTGCCTTGCGAATCTCTCAAATGCCTCTATAGTGTACTCCTGCCTCTTCTGCTCGGCTATCCTTGAAGGGTAAAGGAAATATCTCTTGTCGCCCTTGTTAGTGAAATCCTTGTAATCTATCCCGGGGTTTATGACTGTCGCCTTTGCGTGGAATGCCTTCTTTATCCTCGTCCTCGTGTTCTCGCTGTTTGTGGCTATTGCCTCTATCTTCTTCACCACCTTCTTTTCCATTCCCCTGTAAACATTTGAGAGGTAGCTGTAGAGTATCTTTTCCCTGAGAGGCCTCTTCCTCAGATTCGCCACTGTCGGATCGTACAGTTCCCTTGGGGGAGTATGGCAGTACCACAGCACCCTTGGATTGTTGTTGCGTATCCATTCGCTCGGTGACATGTGCGGATTTATGAGATCGTAATCCTCGGCTATCTTCAGGTTGTAGAAATTGTAGCCGTAATAGATTGCGTTCGCGACCCTTGGCGGGAACAAGTTGCTCAGCTTGCCCTTGCTGCTGAAAACCTTTATGTCGACGTCCTTGAATTCCTCGAATGTGCCCTCTTTGTTGTACCCAAGTGTATAGATAGTGGCATCGTATCGCTGTGCTATCTTGAGTATGACCTTCTCTGCCCCGCCACGCTCGTTTATGTTGTGCTGCGCAATTAGGAGCCTCATTTGAAGACCCTTTTCTCGTACTTGTCGAACTTTGCCATCTTTTTCCTATCGATGCCCTTCACATTTGATATGTTGGCAGGTATGCTGAACGTTTCGGCACAAACACTTTCGGTTGAAAGCCTTGAGAGCGCGTTTAGGTCATTTGCCAGGGCCGCTTCTATAAAGCTGGGTATGTTGACAAGCGACTGATAACCTTTTGCCTTTGCGTTCCTGTTGAACCTTTTCGGCATTATGACAAGAAGCGGCACCTTCACTATCTCGTCGAATATCACGGTGCCGTGGCCTATGAACCCGTGCTCGCCGAAGAGCTGGCCATGGTCTGAAGTCAGTATGATTATCTGGTTATCGCCGAACCTCTCCATAAGCTGCCTCATGAGCTCTGTGCCGTATTTCATTGCCTTGTACGATGCCTTCTCGTACAGTGATGCCCATAGGGAGAGTGTCTTTTTGTCTGGCCAGTCCTTCAAGAACGGAGTAGCCCAGTTGAAGTCCTTTCCACGCCCGCCCACATATGGGTCGTGCGCCTCCATGAAGTTCACGAAGAGGAAGAACGGCTTTTTTATCTTCATGTTCCTTACGGTCTTTATCATGTTCCTGCCCCCTTTCTCTATGGGCCAGCCGTCTATGAGTTTTGCGCGCAGTTTCTTTATTGCGGATTTGGGGCTTAACACGGTCGCGCTAAGCACAAGGTCTACGAACAGCTTCGGGTCCTCTTTCGCTATTGTCCTGGAAAGCTTCAGCACGTCATTCCCGTAGATATTCCTGTATTTTGAGACCTTTGGCTTAAGCTTGTCTGATATCTCTATGACACTTCCGAATACGTCTGTGAAGTAGGATTCCGCTGTATAGCTGTCGAATCCGGTGAAGCCATATACAGGATGCACGTATGGATTCGCAGAAACCCCGTAGTTATGATAGCCAATCTCCTTGAAATTGTCAAGTATGGTCCTTTTCCTTAGCTTTATCCTGTCTATGTCCAGTGATTTTATCTCTTTTGTCTCGTGGCAATAATGGTCCGACTGGTCAAGTCCTGTAAACATGGATGCGTGCGATGGAAGTGTCCATGACCCTGGAGCTATGCAGTTCTCGAACCTTACCGCGTCAAAACCCTCCAGGAAATTGGGGTTATCTTCGACAAGCCTATTGAACATCTCTAATTTCAGGGTATCCAGTACAATTATCGATATATTTAACTTTTTTTCCAGTACAACACCAGTTCCCTATGTCAGCTATACTATGTTTGGCAAAACTTAAAAACTACTTGGATTATCCCGTTTTGCATTGGTTTCCTTTTAACGGCAAGCCTTTTATAACTAATTATGCATAGTTATACTAATTATGTATAATTATATATGAGTGGTGATTGCATGGCTACGGAGAGGGAACTAAAGGTCACTGATATTAAAAAAGAGGAAGTGGTGGAAAGGCTTAAACAGCTGGGCGCGAGATATGTCGGCACCTACAGATTCAGGCGCCTGATATCACTACCTAAAGGAAGTTCGAGAGGTGAATCCTGGTTCAGGATAAGGAGCGATGGCAAAATCCATGTGGTTACATTCAAGCAGAAAAATAGGAATAAGCTTGCACAGCAGAAGTATGAGATGAGGATAGATGACATAAGGCAGTATGTGAACATGTTCCTGAGTGCACCCTACAAGCTGCTCTATTTTGAGAACAGAAGGATTGAGTACAGCCTGAACAGCAACAAGATAACGATAGACAAATGGCCGAGACTGCCGTGGTCCCTGGAGATAGAGGGCAACTCGAAAAGGGAGATAATGGAGATGTTCAGGCAGCTTGATCTGAAGAATGGCAAGCCTCTTGGAAACATGTCCGGGCGTAAAGGATACGAGTTCTACAACTTGGATTACGAGGAGGTTGGAGATGCAAGGCTAACCGATATAAAAAAGTTCTATAATCTGTGAGCCTTTTATTCGCTCATCTGGTTATTTTGTAGGCCTTAACAGTCCCATACAATTCTTTTGCATGCTTGTCGGTCTCGAAGTGCTCCCTGACAGGCTTTATTTTTTCCTCCAATTTTTCAGCCACGAACTTCTTAAGGTCGAGCGGATGCAACTTACCACTGGAATAAACATTTACGAGCTCCTTGTAGCCGTCTATCTCAAGAGTCCCTCCAAACTTCGGAGAACGCTCTATTTCGATTCTTGCCTCTGGATCATCCAGTATTAGCAGATCCACGTAATTGAGGATTGGATTGCCCTCAATCACCTTTTCAGGGCAGTATGCGCTGTTTACTTTCTCCTTGATCTCTGCATAGGAGTCGTGCATGTATATAGCGCTCTTAGGATTTGACTTGGACATCTTGTATTCAATCAGCGATTCCTTGTCGTGCATATCTTTCCCGGCTGGTATGCCCTGAAGTCCCAATATTAGAGGATGGTGCACGGCCGCCGGCTTCTTCCATTTGTACTTGTCTGCAGCCTCGCGCGCGAGCACATTGGCGCGTCTCTGGTCTATGCCCAACTGGCATATGTCGATATCCATCTGGAATATGTCGGTTGCCTGCATGATTGGGTAGAATAACTGGGCTGCGGATACGCTCTCGCCCTCCTTCCTTCCCATGACCGTAATTGCTCTTTTTACCCTTTCTATTGTGGTGACCTTTCCTATGCGCATGAACCTGTCCCAGTAATCCAACGAGTCCATGAGCTCCTTTGACCATATTATCTCGACCTTTTTCGGGTCTATGCCGCACGCCTTCCAGACCTCTACAAAGTACTCGCCTGCTGTCCTTATCTTTTCGAGATCGCCGTCAAGTTTGTTGTTTACAAATGCGAAGTAATCAGCAAGGTATAGTGTGACCTTTATCCCGACGCTCAGCATTTTTTTGACATTCTTAGCCCTCAATAGGCCGAAATGCACAGGCGCGATTCCGGATGGCTCAAAGCCGTCATAGGCTACAGGATGGCTGTTGCTTTCCAGTATCAGTTTAAGCTCATCCTCTGTAAGTATCTCCTCGGCGAAGCCTCTCAGTATGCCAATCTTTGTCTCAACATCCATAATATCTTCCTTCTCTTAAGGGCTATAAACCTATCCTACAGCTTAGGATTCCTTCTTTTCGATAAGGTTCTTTCTCCTCTGCACCGAGACCATCATCTCCGCCTTTACCTGGTTGTAGCAGTTCGAGCAGAGGTTGTACTCCGTTGTGCTCTTCTTGTCGCTGTGCGTGCCCTGCTGCAGCCTTCCAGCATATATGTAATAGAAGTTGTCAGCGGAGAGCTCCTCCTTGCAGATGTCGCACCTTGAATCTTCTATGCTCATGGGATCCACTAGTGTTTCTCGTTGGGATTTATTATAGTTTGTTTCAAAATGGGCGGAAAAACCGAACGATAATGATAACTTTATTATATGCTTGTTGATATGTATCTGTTGATTTGATAATGGGAAGCCCTACGGCTTGGCCCGCTCCTTGAAGCATGATATTATGAAGGCTAAACCTGACCATTCTGTGGTAGTAAAGAACGTCTCGAAGGCGTACAAGTCCGAGAGCGTTGAGGTGGATGCACTCATTGATGTATCGTTCTACCTGGAGCGCGGCGAATTCGTTGCCATTATAGGCCCATCCGGAAGCGGGAAGTCCACGCTCATGCACATACTCGGCACTATAGACAAGCCGACCAGCGGCGAGGTGTACATAGATGGCGTTGCTACATCCGAGATGGACGGGGACAAGCTCGCCGAGTTCAGGAACAAGAAGCTGGGCTTTGTCTTCCAGGCATACAACCTCGTTAACGGGCTTAACGCCGAGATGAATGTGGAGCTGCCGCTCCTCGTGAGCCCTATGTCAGGCAAAGACAGGAAGGAACGGGCGGACGAGGTCCTTGAGCAGCTCGGACTCGGCAGAAGATTGAAGCAGAAGCCGAACCAGCTTAGCGGCGGGCAGCAGCAGCGTGTCGCGATAGCGCGCGCCCTTATAAACAAGCCTGCGCTCATACTCGCCGATGAACCTACCGGAAACCTTGACACTAAGGCAGGGGACGAGGTCATAAAGCTCTTCAGGGACATAACTAAGGAACAGAATGTCACCATAGTCATGGTAACCCACAATGTGGATATCACAAGATACTGCAACAGGGTAATTCATATTAAAGATGGAAGATTGGAGAAAATAGAGGTATTGAGATGATGAGAGAGACTAGACTGCTTGGATTACTGCTGCTTTTCTGCATGATTGCGGCACCTGCAACCGCGTTTGCGGCCACCAGCGGGCCTTCGCCCATACCGCCGCCGCCGAATTTCCAGCTCAGCACTAACGTTACAACACTGTGCAAGGGGCTGGTGAATAACGTGCCGATATCGATAAGGACGCCGGTAGGCGCGTCGACAATGCAGAACGTGGAATTGAGCATAACAAGCACTAGGAGCGCATACACCGTGGGCAACGGCACGGTGAGCGCAGTCAACATCACAGCAAACCTCACAAAGACCGTAAACATGCAGGTGTTCGTAAGCCTCAACGCCTCGTCTCTGATATCAACGGGCATAGCGATAAACTACCAGTACCTGACGCTCTATTCCGACAGCGAGGTCAGGAACATAAGCTTCGGCGTGGAGACATGCCCGACCCCGCTCACCATAAGCATACTTCCTAAGGTGCTCATATCCGGAAAGATAGAGAACATAACACTGAACCTCACAAACAACGGAAAGACCGCGCTGAATTACATATCTATGCATGCCTCGGTGCCGAACATGGACGGCACATTCCTCGGGATACAGCCGATACAGGTTCGCGCGATACCTCCAAGGAACAGCGTCAACCTTGGCGAGAGCGTTTTCATTTACAGCAACGCAAGCCAGTCGTTCCCGATGAACTTCTCCATAAGCCTCTACAACGGCACGCAGATAGAGCAGATCGCGTACAATCCGATAGTGCTCTCGAGCGGCATAATAAACATAACCCCGTCAAGCGTCACAATCTCACCGCAGAAGCCGACCGCGGGAGGGATATTCTCCATATCATTGGTGCTCACAGACGTTGGCACCGCAGGCGCATCAACTGTAACAGTTGCGCCGTTGCCAACTGCAGGGTTTGAGCCCTATGGGTCCAACTCCACATTCGTGGGGGACATGCAGGCTGACGTGCAGACGCCCGTCACGCTCACCCTTACATCGCTTACTTCGCTCAAGGCTGGCAATTATGTGATACCGGTAAGGATAAACTACCTGAACAACCTTAGGCAGAACCTCAGCACCACGGTAGAGGTGCCGGTTGCGATCGGCGGAAGCGCATCGACATTCAATGCGCTGAGCGCGGCTGCAAGGCAGTATGGAAGCAGCAGAGGCAGCGCCTCTTTGATCCTGATGGTGGCGCTTGCGATAGTCGCGGTAGTGTTCATACTGCTCTTCCTGAGGGAGAGGAAGGGGTACATGCTCCTCAAGGATGAGCACAAGCGGCTGAAGGAGCATGCCAAGGAGCGCCCAACAAAATGAGGTCCATTGCCCATGAACCTGAAAGATGTCCTATGGCTGAGCTACAAGGACCTTAACGAGAAGAGGATAAGGACAGCGCTGACCATAGTAATGGTAGTGATAGGAGTCGCTGCGATAGTCGCGCTCACATCCGTAACGGCAGGCATAAGCCAGAGCATAAGCAGCTCGCTGAATGCGCTCGGGCCCACATCGATAATAGTGAGCAGCTCCGGAACCACGGGATTCACAATCGCGGACGTTGCGAGGCTTGAGGGACTGCCAAATATCACAAGCGTCACCCCATTGCTTATAGGCTCAGGGGTACTTTATGCTGGCAACCATAACTCATCGGTCACGATCATAGGGGTAACTACACAGGGGCTCAAGCAGCTTCTCGGCGGCAATGTCACATTCTACCAGGGCGCGATATATGAGGACACGGTGACGCCTGCGGCTGTCGTAGGCCATACGGTTGCATTCCCGACAAGCGCAGCCGGCACGCAGGTAATAACAGTAGGGCAGGCGGGAACGCTTAAGATAGGAGGAGGGCGAACGGGAGGAAGCACGATAACGGTGCCGATAGACGGCATACTGCCCTCCCACGGCGGCTTCATAATACCGATCGACAGTGCGGTGTTCATGTCGCTGCCTGCGGCTGAGATCGTGCTGAAGAGGCCATCATTCAACGAGATGCTGGTGTTCGCGT
>Ga0187875_10000122_pt1 | contig 69655 bp, 63 predicted proteins | sample June2016WEW_17_1_2_FD_132978 | JGI IMG/M metagenome (GOLD analysis project Ga0187875, IMG submission 132978) | Peatland microbial communities from SPRUCE experiment site at the Marcell Experimental Forest, Minnesota, USA - June2016WEW_17_10 | ecosystem: Environmental > Terrestrial > Soil >... | reverse complement strand
TGCGCGCGACCACCGAACACGTGGACCAGGAGTTGCGCGACGTCATGCGCACCAAACGCATCCAGGCGCCGTGGAAATCGGGCCAGCGCCTCGGCGTCGGCGTCGGACCCAGTCCGTTTTCCAGCCAGTTGATTCGCTGGACGCGGCGGATCGCGGCGGCGATGGATGCGCCGTGGGTGGCGGTGTACGTGGAAACCTCGGCGACGCTGAGTGAAGACGAGAAACGTCGGCTGACAAAGAACCTGTCGCTGGCGCGGCAACTCGGCGCGGAGGTGGTGATGACGACCGGCGACGACGTGGCCGGCGCCTTGCTGGAGGCGGCCCGCGAGCAGGGGGTGACGCAAATGGTCGTGGGCAAACCCATGAACAATTGGCTGCTCGAATTGATCAAGGGCGGTTCGCTGGCCAATCGATTGATCCGTCGCGGCGGCGAGATCGACGTGCACATCGTGGGCGGGTCGCAGGGCGGCGGCAAACGCGCGCGGCGGCCTTGGTCGAACTGGGTGGGGACGAACCTGCTGAAGGATTGCGCGGTGGGCGTGGGCGGGGTCGTTGCCGCGACGGTCGTGTCGTGGTTGTTGCAGGGGGTGATGGGGTACGTGGCCGTGTCGTTGATCTACCTGTTGGGCGTCGTGGTGCTGGCCCTGCGGCTGAACCGGTGGGCGGTGCTGTTGGCGGCGGCGTTGAGCGCGGTGGCGTGGGATTACCTGTTCATTCCCCCGATCTATACCTTTACGATCCGGTCGCCGCATGACGTGATGATGTTCATCATGTTTTTCATCGTGGCGCTGGCGATGGGGCATACGACCCACCAATTGCGCGCCCGCGAAGCCGCGGAGCGCCGTCGCGAGCACCGGGCATCGGCGCTGAATCGCCTGCTGGAGAGCGTGACGGCGAGCGCATCGCTGGAAGACGGCCTGGCGCGGGCGGTGAAGGAAGTGGACGCGCTGTTTCGGACGCGCACAGCGGTGTTACTGGCGGCGGCGGACGGTCGGCTCGACGACAACCCGCACCCGACCAGCACATTTTCCCCGGACGCGAAAGCGCGCGCGGTGGCGGCGTGGGCGTTCGAGCGCGGGCAGGCGGCCGGTCGGTTCACCGACACGCTGCCCGACGCGCACGCGTTGTACCTGCCGCTGCAGACGTCGAACCACCGGCTCGGGGTGCTGGGCGTGCTGTTCGACGAACGGGACACGTGGACGCTGGACGACAACGATTTGCTGGAGACGTTCGCGGCGCAGATCGCGGTGATGATCGAGAGCTACCGCACGATCGAGACGGTGCAACAGGCGCGGATGGTCGAGGAATCGGAACGGCTGTATCACACGCTGCTGGATTCCGTGTCGCACGAATTGAAGACGCCGTTGGCGGTGATCGGCGCGGCGACGGAAGGGCTCGACACGCAGTTGAAAGATTCCGGGCTGCCCCTGACCGAGACGTTCCTCGACGAGATCAAGGCGGCGAACCGGCGGCTGGAACGCATCGTGACCAACCTGCTCGACATGACGCGGATCGAGTCGGGACGGATGCCGTTGAACATCGAGTGGGGCGAAGTGCGCGAGCTGCTCGAATCATCCGTCAGCCAGGTCGAGAACGAATTGTCGCGGGAGCGCGTCCGCATTACGATGGCGGACAACCTGCCGCTGGTGCGGCTGGATTTTGGGTTGATGGAGCAGGCGATTTGCAATTTACTCGTGAACGCCTCGCAACACAGTCCGGCGGGCTCGCCGATCGATGTGTCGGCGGAACTCGAGGCCGGCAAACTGGAGTTGCGGATCCGCGACCACGGCGCGGGCCTGGCGCCCGGCGAAGACAAGAAGGTGTTCGGCAAATTTTATCGCGGCTCGGGCGCGCGGCCCGGCGGCACGGGGTTGGGGTTGTCCATCGTGCAGGGGATCACGCGGGCGCATCGGGGTGAGATCGAGGCCGGGAACGATCCCGGCGGCGGAGCGGTGTTTACGATTCGAATTCCTGTGGAAACGGGGGAGAAACCAGCATGAGCGCGGAACGAACCATTCTCGTGATCGACGATGAGCCGCCGATTCGGCGGCTGCTGCGGCTGACGTTGGAACCGCAGGGGTACCAAATCCACGAGGCCGGCAACGGCCAGCTTGGGTTGCAGGAGGCGGCGGCGCGTCGGCCCGACGTGATTATTTTGGACCTGGGATTGCCCGACATGGACGGCGTGGCGGTATTGAAACGGTTGCGGGAGTGGAGCCAGACCCCCGTGCTGGTGTTGTCCGTGCGCGACCGCGAGGCGGACAAGGTGGCGGCGCTGGACAACGGCGCGGACGATTATCTGACGAAGCCGTTCGGCACGGAGGAACTGCTGGCGCGGTTGCGAGCGGTGCAACGGCGCGCGCCCGAGGCGCACGAGCAGCCGGTGTTCGTGAGCGGCGATTTGACAGTGGACCTGGCGACGCGGGTGGTCACGTTGAAGGGCAAGGAAGTGCGGCTGACGGCGACGGAATACGCGTTGCTGCACGAGCTGGTGCGTCACGCGGGGAAGGTGGTCATGCACGCGCAGTTGTTGCGGTCGGTGTGGGGGCCGAACTCGGAGAGCCAGTCGCAGTATCTGCGGGTGTACATCACGCATTTGCGGAAGAAACTGGAGTCGCCCGGTGGCGGCAAGTTGATCCAGACCGAGCCCGGCATCGGGTACCGGCTGCTGGCGAGGGAGTGACCCGCCTTCGCCAAGGCTACGGCGGGCAAGGGGCGAGTATCCTGAACCCGTAGACGATTGATCTAGCTTGCAGGTCAGAGTCACGAGTTCTACACTACCAACTGGTCAGAATCTTTGACCGTACCTTGTTGCAAGACCAGACTGGTGTATAGACCACAATGAGTCCAGTAAGCCCTTTGAAGTTTGACGAAATCGGCGTTTGGTCTGAGATCAAACTAGACATCATCAGAGATTACGCAACCGCCTACTCGACGATTCTTTCAGCGCAAACAGACCCCAAGCTGCATCACGTGTACATAGATGCTTTTGCTGGTGCAGGCGTGCATGTGTCAAGAAGAACAGGGGAATTCGTCGCTGGAAGCCCGGTCAACGCACTTTCGGTGACCCCACCATTCCGCGAATACTTTTTGATTGATATCAACCGACAGAAAACCGAGCTCCTGAAAGAACTGACGAAGGGACGCGCAGATGTGCACGTCGACGAAGGTGACTCCAACGCCATACTTTTGCAGAAGGTTTTCACGAATGTTCGCTATGAGCGGTATCGCCGAGGGCTCTGCTTGCTCGATCCGTATGGTCTGCATCTGCAATGGGAGGTGATTCAAACGGCGGGAAAGATGCGGAGCATCGACATGTTCTTGAATTTTCCGGTCGCGGATATGAATCGCAATGTGTTGTGGCGTCACCCCAAAGGAGTCGCCCCTGCGGACATAAAGCGTATGAATGCATTCTGGGGCGACGAGTCGTGGCTGGATATCGCCTACACCACAAAGAAAGATTTATTCGGCCACTTGGAGAAGGAAGACAATGAAGTTGTGGCGGAGGGGTTTCGGCAACGTCTAATTTCGGTCGCCGGCTTTAAGCATGTGCCACGGCCGCTGCCGATGAGGAACTCTACAGGCGCGATCGTCTATTACCTGTTCTTTGCTTCACAGAAACCGACTGCCGCGCACATTATCACGGACATCTTTGACAGGTACCGGCGACGGGGCGAAAAAGAGAACTGACGAATTCGACTTTAGTGGCTAAATGCGTAATCTTGGAACCACAGGGGCAATGAGCGTAACTATTAATTTGCCGGTCGAAACCCAAGCGAGTGACAGACGCTCGCAGCCCACTCACTACCGTTCCGGGAGTTCACTCGTCGGCTTCTGGGATTTGCCAGCGGTGATTTCGCCGAACAATTTCGTCTACAAGAGCTTGTCGAACTGGGCGTTCAACGTGGCGGTCGGGTGTTCACATGCATGCCGCTTTTGTTACGTGCCCAGCGCTTCAACAATCAAACAAGCACCGAGGTTGAAGAAGTACGGTGTCGATGATCCCGACGAAGAATGGGGCAATTACGTGCTGTTGCGTCCGTGGGACGAAGGGAAATTCCTCGCGTCGCTACGCGCAGCCGAAGCAACGCCCAAGAAAAGCTTGAAACGCGACGGGAATCGCGCGGTGATCTACTGCAGCACGACGGACCCCTATCAGAATTTCATCCATCCAGATATTGCACGGCAGCGTGAATTGGCGACGGCGGCTCGTCATTTGGTGCGTCGCTCGTTGGAATTGATTCGTGACCAGTCAACTTTGAACGTTCGAATACTGACACGCAGCCCGCTTGCCCGAAAGGATTTCGATCTATTTCAAAGTTTCGGCAAGCGGTTGGTGTTCGGAATGAGCCTGCCGACGCTGCGAAATGATCTGGCGAAACTCTATGAGCCCAAAGCGCCACCGCCGTCGATGCGACTGGCAACGTTGCGGGCTGCCAAGGAAGCCGGGCTCCATGTGTACGTAGCCATGGCGCCGACGTATCCGGAATGCGACGAGGTTGATCTGACGGCCACGCTCAAGGCGATTGCGGAGCTGAAACCGCTCACGGTTTTTCACGAGCCAATTAACATCAGGGCCGAAAATGTTGCGAGAATCGCCGAAGAGGCGCGGATGCGTGGCGTTCGCTTGAATACAGATGTGTTTGCCACGAGGGAGTCGTGGCAGACGTACGCGTTGGGGTCGTTGAAAAGCGTGCAGTTAATTGCGAGGGAAGTGGGGCTTCAGGATCACATGCATCTTTGGCCGGACAAATCTCTTGGGTCTGCTGATCTGGTTCAACGCATGCCGAAACCGGCGGCGTACCGGCAATGGCTCTTCCGTTGGTGGAACCGAATCAGCGAGTGGCCAAGATAGCTTCTCGGCAGGAGATCAGGAGGATTGATTGTGGTGAGGACCTGCCGGATCGCGTTGGGTCAAGGACGGCGACGGCGATTTAAGCGGGGGGCATCCCACCAACGACCGGCGGTCGCCTGGGAAGCCTTTGGGGCAAGAACGCACCCCGACATCGGTTGTCGGAGCTACAATTCAGTGGCAGTATCAAGATGAACCCCGGGCTATCTTTAATCGATAATTCTTCTGGACTCGGTCTGGCGTTCGTGGTAGGGTCGGGGCGGTTCAATGTTGTTTGACATAAGGGGGAGAGGGAAAAGATCAAAGTCCGGGGGGGGACGGCGCGCTGGGCCAGCCTGCCCTACCGGGGCATCAGGAGAAGGCGGGTAAAGCTCAGGGTGAACCCTTCGACGTTGCTCAGGGTGAAGAGGACTTCGAAAAAGGTGTTTTTGCGAAACAAACCCAAGTTTAATCAAGCCGGCGTGTAAAACTGTGGAAAACAAAGCCAAAAACAAACCCAAGTTCAGGGGGGTAATTAGGCTGCGCAGCCTACAACGGCGGGACATCCGCGTTCGCCGAGCGCGGCTATAGCGGCAACGGCTCGCCGGGAGGCTCGCCCTCCACAAGATCACTCCTTCTGTTTGGTGACGTAGGCGATGAATTTGGTTTCGAAGGCGTCGAGACCGGAGTATTTGCTGCTGTAGACCTCCTGCCAGGCGGAATCGAATCGGGCGCCGTCGCCGGAGAGCTTGAGGAATTTCAATAACGGGTTCATGCCGCCGTGCTGGTAATAGAGGAAGGTGACCAGCAGCCGGGATTCGTTGTAGAAATCGACGACCTGATTGCGTTCGCGCGGGTAATCGACGGCGCTGGTGAGTTCGCTGAGCGGGATGTACTCGTCGTGGGAGAGATGGTCGGTGACGTTGCCGAGGCCGTAGCCGCGGGCTTTGAGGTAGTTGCGGTAGAGCCGGACGCCCTCGAATTCGGCAAAGCCTTCGCTGAGCCAGAGCGGGATGTCGCCGGCGATGAAGCGATGGACGACGAGATGGGTCATTTCGTGGGGGAGGGTCGGTCCCTGGAACTTGAAATGCGGGCGCGAGGCGAAGAAGAGTTCGCGTCCCGTGCACCAGCCGCCGGTCCATTCCTCCATTTTGCCGATGCCGACGAAGTCGTGCCAGGCCGACTGGTTGAGGAAGACGTAGATGTGGCATTTGCGTTCGTAGGAATCCTGGGTGACGCCGATGTCCTGCTTGATCAGGGCGTAGCACCATTCGGCCCAGGCGGAGAGTTGGGGGACGGAGAAGCCGGTCTCGGTGTGGAAGATGAAATGGTCGGACTCGCTGTGCTGCCATTGGACGGTTTTGAGGTGGAGTGCGGTGTCGCCCTGGCGGGAGACGGTTTGCTCGGAGAGTTCGTCGAACGGCAGAATCTTGAGGTGATACTGGCCCGGCGGAATCGCATCGTCGTCGTTGGTTTGCGCGACGGCGGGAAGACCGAGGATGACGCACGGGATGAAACCGACGAGGACGGCGAGAAAACGTTTCATGAGCGCTTGTATAGAGGCCGCGCGGGGCCGATTCCAGAGAAATCGGCGGGGGACGGATTCCCGCTTGTGCGCGGCTCGGGGAAGCGCTTAGACTGGTGGGTCATGGGAGCCCAATGGAAACAGAAAGGCCGCGAGATCAGCGCGTTGAAGCGCGGCCAGCTTTTCGGGAAGCTGATGAAGGAAATTGTCGTGGCGGTCAAGCAGGGCGGGCCCGATCCCGACCTGAACGCGCGGTTGCACGCGGCGTTGGAGACCGCGCGGAAACATTCGGTGCCGCGGGACACGATCGAGCGGGCGGTCAAGAAGGGGGCCGGGCAGACGGGCGAGGCCGTCGCGTATGAGGTCGTCACGTATGAAGGGTTCGCGCCCGGGAAAGTGCCGATCATTGTCGAGTGCCTGACGGACAATCGGAACCGCACGGCGCCGGAGATTCGGGCGTTGTTCAAGGCGGGGCAGTTCGGGGCGCCCGGCAGCGTGGCGTGGATGTTCACGCATGTCGGGCTCGTGGAGGCGCATCATCCGACGGCGGGCCAGGACCTGGAAGCGGTGGCGATCGAGGCGGGCGCGCAGAACGTCGAGCCGCTGGCGGGCGACGAGGTGCCGGCGGGCCACGCGGGGGCGCGGTTTTATTGCGACCGGGCGGACGTGAATGGCGTGAGCCAGGCGCTGAAGAAGGCCGGGTGGACGGTGACGACGGCGGAGATGAGTTACGTGGCCAAGAATGCCGTCGAAGCGCCCGCGGCGCAGCGCGCGGAGATCGAGGCCTTTCTCACGGCCATCGACGAGCACGACGACGTGCATCGTGTGTACACCGCGATGAAATGAGCGGCCGGGCTGGCGAGGCTTGTCTGCCGATTACGACGCGGGTTCCAGTCCGCGCAAATACTGGAACGAATAAATCCCCGAGGCATGACCGTCGGCCCAAAAAGGCTGGATGGCGTAGCCGCCGACGTATTGCCAGCCTTGCAACTCGAAGCTGGACGGCGTGAGGGTTTGGGGCGGCGGCTTGTACTCGACCATCACGTTGGTTTCGCCCTTGCACATCGCGCACGGACAGGCGCGACGGAGGGCTTCGAGCTCGAAATAGCTCTCGTGTCCATCGTCCCACACGATGGCGAGGATGTTGTTCACGACTTCGACGGTTTTGGGTTTCATGTTTGTCGTGGCGAACCTTGTTTGCGTCATCCGCCAATCCGTTGCGTCACGCCTTCGTCTTCTCCGGCCATGGGCAGAGCCGGTTGATCGAGCAATTCGGGCAGTGTGGGTTTCTCGCCGTGCACACACGCCGCCCGTGAAACTGCAGAAGGTGGCAGAACCTCGTCCAGTCCTTCCGCGGAACGATTTTGACGAGGTCGGCTTCGATCTTGTCGGGGTCGTCGCGGGCCGTTAGCCCGAGGCGTTGCGACAGCCGCCACGTATGCGTGTCGACGACAATGGCCGGCTGGCCAAACGCGTTGGCGAGGATGGCATTGGCGGTCTTGCGACCGACGCCGGGCAGCTTGAGCAGATCGTCGATGTTGTCGGGCACGTTGCCGTCGAAGTCGTTGACGAGCATCGCGCACGCTTTTTGGATCGAGCGGGTTTTTTGGCGGAAGAAATTGATGCGGCTGACCCGCTGTTGGAGCGCGGCCTCGGATTCGCCGGCGTAGTCGGCGGCGCGGCGGTATTTTCGGAACAGGTCCGGCGTCACGAGATTGACGAGGTCATCGCGGGCCTGCGCGGCGAGGATCAGCGCGACGAGGAGTTCGAGCGGGCTGGTGAAATCCAGCGCGAGCTTCGCGTCCGCGTGGGTCCGTTTCAGGACCGCGACAATTTTCCTGACGCGAGCCTGTTTGGCGGCATGAGACTCCCGGGCCATGACGTGTCACGGGGGCGTCGGATTACCGGGCTGCGGGGTCGACGTGACGAGTTGTTGGAATTGCTGGATCCCGTGGAGCGGCGTGAATGCCTGCTCGGTGACGGCCTTGCCCCGAAGGTTCGGCGCCAACTGGATCGCCCGCGCCAGCATGGCCATCGCTTCGCCCGTGTTGTGCTGCAACGACCGGACCATGGCAATCGAATAGAACGAGCGCGCATCCTGCGGGAATCGCTGGGTCATGAATTGCAGCGCGGCGACGGCGGTATCGGGTTGACCGAGATTCATATAGGCTTGCGCGGCCTGCAGCATCTGGTCGGGACCAATGCCATCCTGCATCAGGAAATGTTGCAGCAGGGGCCCGATGCGGTCGCCCTGGCCGGCCTTCATATACGCGTTGCCCAGTTGGACCATCAAGTTGAAATCGCGCGGGTTGTTCGAATAAGCGGCTTCCAGTTGGGGAACCTCCATACGTGACTGTTTGAGGCTGCGGATCTGGTCAATCGCCGAGGTGATTTTTGAATTGAGCGGGTCGAGACGTTGCAAGCTTTCCAATGTGGCCAGCGCGTCGTCGGTGCGGCCCAGTTCCATGTAGAGTTGCGCGAGACGGAAGTTGCCCTCGGGACTCTCAGGGCAGAGGTCGAGGGATTGTTTGAACGCGTAGATGGCCTCGGCCGCCATGTGGCGATAGGCGTAAATGCCGCCGATCGCGGACCGGAGTTTGGAGAACGTCTTCTGCGCGTCTGGGTCGCCGTGGAACTGGGGGCGCGCGTTGAAATCCTTGACCAGCTTGTCCCAGTACGCGGTATCGCGTTTCACGATGTCCGCCCAGAGCTGCGGGTTCTTGTCTGGGCCGGGCAGCTCGTCGTGATTGATCTTCATGATGATGCCGAAGGGAGTGAGGTAGGGGTACATCCACGGAATGACGTAGCTCTCCTCGACGTAGAACGTGTGTTTGTCCTTGGCGTGGTCGAAAATCCATTTGGTGAGGATGCCGTTGATGTTCATCACGCCTTGCACGCCGCGGACCTGCACGGCGCCGCCCTCGACGCTGACCTGTTCGTCGGCGCTGAGGTGCTCGCCTCTCGACTCACGGGCCTGGACGTCATTGATGTACTCCTGGAACGCGCGTTGCGTGTCCGTCTCGCTGGGAATCCAGATTGGCTCCTTGGGGTACATCGAATCACGATGCAGGTGATGCCAGCCCCAGCGGAACAGGGCGCGCTGCCAGGGCAACCGGCGTTCGAGGGTCTGGGGGTTATTGGGATCGGGCCGGGAGTAATCGTAGTGATCGCGGATGTACGACATGTACGTGCTGTCGGCCAACGCGTTTTGCGTGATGATATACACGTCGCGCCGGTCGAAGTTCGCGCCGCCCTGCGGATCGAAATGCGGGTCGCGGTAGCGGTCCTGGGGACTGACCCGGCTTTCGCAGAAAATCATGTAAGTGGGCACGAACCGACCCGGATCGGTGCCACCATAGAGCACGGCATCCCGGTCCATGTCCGGGTAACCACCGCCCGGCACGAACATGCGGTAGCCGAACTGGTAGCCGAAATCCTTGTCGTACTGGTTGCAATTCTTCAGGTTGCGGTACAACGGGATCAGCGGCAGGGCCAATAACGCCACGCACAGCGCCCGCATGACGGCGCGCGGGAATTCCCGCCACCGAGACAGCACCCACGCCGCGGCCAGCGCCATTCCGTAACCGATCATCATCGCGAAGAACCCGTGGGCCGGCGCGAAGAACTTGATGTTGATTTCCTGGTTCTGTTTGTCGAGGCCGGGGTTGATGATGGTGAGCAACCCAAAGGAGGTCGTCAAGAACGCCGCCCAGACAAAGATGAGCCAGGCGCGGGCGCGTTGGTTCAAGTCCTTCCAGCATCGGAAGAGGATGAACAAGGTGGCAAACGCGAACACGACGATTGGCCAGCCGAGCAAGTAGTCGTTGTCAGACCCCAGCGGCGGACTGAACTGCTGCAATAATGCGCGGGCAAACAGTCGGGTTTGGATCCAAAAGTCCGTGGTCCATGGCCAGGACAGGTTGAGTTTTTCGTACTGGCCGCGGGTGATGTGATGCAGGAACCCCTGTTTCGTATACGCGTAACCCCAATTCATCGGGGGATTGGTCGATGAGGCCACCGGCATGTAGAAATAAAACGCCGCGCCCGCCAGAAACATCGCCGTGCAAATCAACGCCCGCCGTGAATTGAGCCAGCCCCGTTGCCCGAAAAAGAAGAGCATGGCCACGGCCGCGGCCACCGCGCCGATCGTCCGCCACGTGTACGCATGGTCGAGCAACGAGTGGCCCGGAGGCGTCTCCAGCCAGGCCCACAACAGGAACCCGGCACCGGCGCTAAACAGCCCCGCCACGCACACTTCCCAAAATGCTGACAACGCCGGCATCACCACCGCCATTCGCACGGGCCGCCGCTCCCACACGGACAATACGCCGACGGCCAACGTGCCGATCATGAATGGCCCCGCCATCACCAGAATCGTCTGATGATTCGAGATGCCCAGCGCGTACAGCAGGATTGTCGCGTAGAGGAACCCGGGCCGGTGGGGCCGCATCATCCAGGCAAAAAACGTGCATGCCGTGATGATAAACATGAACACATTCAGCACGCGCATCTCGGGCACACACGCCCAGAGCCACACCCCGCGGTTGAATCCAAACAGCAACGCCACGGTCGCCCCGATCGTGCGCGCCATCCAGTGCTTCATCGGGTCTTCGATTTCCTGCGCCCACGTCACGGAGCGAAGCAGCATCATGATCGAGCGCGTCATCAGCAACGTCAGCACACCGACCACCAGCGCTCCCGTCAGCACCGACATCAGGCAGATACGATAGGCGGGATTGCCGAACGGCACAAAATGCCTCCACACCCACCCGAGGAACGCCCACAGCGGATACCCCGGCGGATGTGGCACGCCGAAATTGAAGGCGCCTGTCACCAACTCGCCCGAGTCCTCGAGTGTGACCTCGGGGGACATGAAGTGAAAGAACGCAAACCCCGCGATCAGGAACGTGATCGCCGCCGCGATCCAGTCTTCCGGCGTGAAGAAATGGCGCAGGCTCTGCGGCGGTTCCGGCGGAGCCGCTGGTTGCGGCGCAACCGCCACCGCGACCGGAGCGGCTGTCGGGGTTGTTGGATTTGTCGGCTTACGGTTTTTCTTGGCCATAATGGTTGCTCGTCAGTCTCACCAATGAAGCGTTAGCGTTGGATTTGAAAATTCGTCAGTATGGACGGGGAGCGCAACACGGCGACCGTGTTTCTACCCACCGGGTACGTCGCCGCGAGTTTGGTTTCCCACGAAGCCAATGACGGCAGGAGCGCGGTGCTGTCAGCCAGGGCGACGGTATCTCTGCCCGGCGTCGCCCGTGACAACCGGGGAAGCCAGTTCCATCCCGCGACCAGCGCGAGGGACAACGCACCGGCGAGGGCGACCTGTACACCGGCGTGGCGGCCAAAGGACCACAACATTGATTTGGGTCCCCGTCCCGGTCGCTCCATCTCGTGCACAATGCGTCGCCGGGTCGAAGGCGGCAGCGGCGACGGACGGAGAGCGTTGAGTTGATTTTCCAACATATCGAATTGTGTCTTCATGATGTACCTGCTTTCGCGAGTCGTTGCCGCAATGCGGCGAGCGCGAGCCGATAGCGGGAGGCGACCGTGTTCGGCGATTCATCCGTCACGGTGGCAATCTGCTGGAATGTCAGTTCACCCCAGATCTTCAACGTGAGGACTTCCCGTTGCTCAACGGGCAGATGGCGGACGTCCGCCTCCAACCGGGCGCGTTCCTCAGCCTGCTCCAAAGGCGATTCAAACAACGGCGGCGGCTCGTACCAGAATTCCCCGGCGGCGACCTCACGCCGATGTCGCCGGGCCGCCTGTCGCTGGCGGTCGAGCACCGCATACCGCACGGCGGCATAGCACAGGGCCGGCAAATCCGGTTCGGTAACGCCATTATTGGCATGCTTGCGCCAGACGCGGAGGAACGCTTCCTGCACCACGTCCGCGGCATCGGCGTCATTGCGGCACAACTGCCGGGCGTACAGAAACAATCCGTCCCCGCACCGGTGGAGCATTCGGTGCCACATGGTTCGCCCTGGTGCGTTGTCGGTCACACTGCTGACGTTCTGCCACAGGCTAATCGTCGCCGAATGCGTCATTTGTCACCGCCAGCGCAATTCACGCAAACGCGTTTCAGGTGGTGGAACAGTTTCGTCGCCATGACGCCTTAACTCTCCGCCTGCTCCAGGCAGCGCATGGCTTGCAGGTTTCTCACGTAGGCTTCGAGCCGTTCTTCCTCGTCCGCGATGTTTCGCACGCGCAAAATCGACCGCACCCGCACCATCAACTCCAGCGCATGAATCGGCTTCGCGAGAAAATCGTCCGCGCCGGCAATGATGCTTTCTTCCAATGCCCGCTTGGCGTCCACCGCCGACACCACGATCACGCGGATGTCGCGGGTGCGCGGGTCCTCGCGCAACTGTCGGCACACCTCGATGCCGGAAAGCTCCGGCATCATGATGTCCAGCAGGATCAGATGCGGTTGCCGGGCGCGCGCCAGTTCCAGCGCTTCGGCGCCGTCGGCCGCCGCCAACACTTCGTGACCCAGTTCGCTCAGCAGGGCCATCTCGTATTCCCGAACCGCCGGTTCGTCATCGACAACCAAAATTCTCGCTCGCATCGGCGCGTCGTTCATATCGTTTCTCCTGTCCTCTAATGCCGGAAATGCCGGATACCCGTAAACACCATCGCCATGTCGCGTTCATCAGCTGCAGCAATCACCTCGGCGTCGCGCACGCTGCCGCCGGGCTGGATCACCGCCGTCGCCCCGGCATCAGCCGCCGCGATCACGCCATCGGCAAACGGGAAAAAGGCGTCGCTGGCCACGGCGCTCGCCTTGAGATCGAGCCCCGCTTCCTTGGCTTTCCATACGGCTATTTTCGATGAATCCACGCGGCTCATTTGACCCGCCCCGATGCCGAGTGTTCGACTGGTTCGACCGTCGGCTCGCGCAAACACGATGGCGTTGGATTTGACGTGCTTGACTACGCGCCAGGCAAATAAGATCGCGTGGCGCTCCTCCTGCGTCGGATGCCGCTTGGTAACAATCTTCATATCCTCCGCCGACACCAGCCGTGTATCACGCTCTTGGGCCAACAATCCGCCGGTGACCGAACGCAACGTCAACCCGGGGGCCGCGGGCTGCAAACGCTTGATGAGCCGCAGATTCTTCTTCTTCTGCAAAACAGCGAGCGCCGCCGCCTCGAATTCCGGAGCGACGATGACCTCGCTGAAAATTTCCGCAATCGACCGGGCCAGCGCCGCGTCCAGGGGACGGTTGACGGCGATGATTCCGCCGAACGGGGCTTGTTTGTCGGTTTCGTAGGCCAGATGCCAGGCATCGACCAGTGTCGCCGCGCTACCCACGCCGCACGGGTTCGTGTGCTTGATGATCGCGACGGTGGGCTCGTCAAATTCGGCGACCAACTCGGCGGCAGCGGTCAGGTCGAGGATGTTGTTGTAGGAAAGCTCCTTGCCGTGGAGCTGTTGAAAATGCTCGAAGAACCCGCCGTACAACGCGGCCTGCTGATGCGGGTTCTCGCCATAACGCAGGTCCTGCGCCTTCTTCAAGGAAATGCTCAGCGTCTCCGGCAGCGACGCCGCGGTCCCGCCCTTGGCTTTCGTGCGTTCGGCATGGAGATGGTGCGCAATGGCGCCGTCGTACCGTGACGTGGTTTCGAAAACCTTCACCGCGAGTTTCCAACGGAACATCTCGCAGGTGTTGCCGTCGTGCTCCCGGATATCGTGAAGCACCGCGCCGTAATCGGCCGGGTCAACGACCACCGTGACGCTCGCGTGGTTTTTTGCGGCGCTGCGCAACATGCTCGGGCCGCCGATATCGATGTTCTCGATGGCTTCGTGGAGGGTGACGTTCGGTTTGGCAACGGTCTTCTCGAATGGATACAGGTTCACGACCACCAAATCGATGGGCTGGATGCCGTGCCTAGCCGCCTGCGCTTCGTGGTCGGGATTTCCCCGAAGATACAGCAGGCCGCCGTGCACTTTCGGGTGCAGCGTCTTGACGCGTCCATCGAGCATTTCGGGAAAGCCGGTAAACTGGCTGATTTCGATGACGGGTATCCCCGCGTCCTTGAGGGAACGCGCGGTACCGCCCGTGGAGACGATCTCGATCCCCAGTGCGTGTAGTTCTTTTGCGAAATCGACCAGCCCCGTCTTGTCTGAAACGCTGATCAGGGCCCGTTGAATCTTGGCCATAACCCGCCAAGGGTAACGGATGAATGGCCGCGCTTCAATCGAATTTCAGTTCGGGGGATTCGGCCCGAACCAGCTCCCAAACGGACTCATTTTTGCGGAAATAGAGGCGAAACCGGTCTTCCCGGACCTCGCTGTCGGACAGGCTGCCCCTGGCGCGGGCGATGATCTTGGCAATGAACACGGCCTGCGCCTTCTGGTGGTCGGGGTCAACGGTCACGGTCAGGTCGCTGATATGGATGAATACCGGGTCGTACTGCGTTCGGTAGGAATGCACCGCCGCGAGCAACGTGGACTTGTCCAGCCCCCAACCGTCGCTGTAGTCACTGGCCAGCGCGTTGGACAACCGCAGCACGTCGCCCTTCTCGACCGCGCTGGTCATGATGGAAATCTGGCGTTGGACGCGCATTTCGTCCGTCACGAACAGCCATTGCCAGGCCCGCCAGAGCGCGAAGGCGACAAGCGCGGCGACCGCGATTCGCAGCATCCATTTCATCGTTTCCACCTCCAATGACCGATCATCCGCGCTTGCACGAGCCGCGTGGCGACGAGTCCCTGAACGTAATCTTCGCGCTCGAAGTCGCGATTGTCACCACAGACGAACACTTTCCCCGCAGGGACGGCCATCGGCTCCATCTGCCAGTCGGGATTGGGTTTGGTGTACGGTTCGGGGAGCGGTTTGCCGTCGATCAGAAACACCCCGCGCGCGATGGCGATGGTTTCGCCGGGCACGGCAATCACGCGTTTCACGAAATAGAGCGGCGGATCGTCCGCGGTGCGGAAGACCACGACATCGCCACGCGTTGGTTCGTAGTGGCGCACACGGCGCATCAGGCAGAAATCCCACGACTTGAGCGTGGGCGACATGCTATCGCCGACGACCACGTACGGCGCGGCGACAAATTTTGCCACGAGAAACACGCCCAACACGACGATCACGCCACAAACGATTGATTTGGCGCGGCGTTTCACGATTTCGTGGCATCTTACTACGCCAGCGAGAATATGGGAAACGACAAGTACCGGGGGTATGGTTAAAAGTGGTGGTCAGAAGCCAACGGCACCCCTCACCTTGATCCTCTCCCCCAAGGGGAGAGGAAATGACAGCGACGCATGCCTCGCCCCACCGAGGGAGAGGCCGGCCCGGGCGTAGTTCGCGGGGACGGGTGAGGGGGAAACTCGATACAGCGACCACCACTCGCGTCCGTCGCTTCTACAATGATCGGAAAGCGGCTTGCTATTCGATGACGACGGCGGGGTTCCCCTTGCGAATCTCGCCGATGCGATACGATTTCACCCCGGCGCGCCCGGCGATTTTCTGGATGGCGGGAACGGATTGGGGATCGACGATGAGAACCATGCCGATGCCCATGTTGAACACGCGGTGCATTTCCTCGTCGGTCACGCCGCCGCCTTCCTGCAGCAGTTTGAAAATCGGCAGGACATCCCATGACCCGTCGCGGATGAAGGCTGCGCAGTTTTTTGGCAACACGCGCGGGATATTGTCGTAGAACCCGCCGCCGGTGATGTGGGCGGCGCCGTGGAGCGCGGAGCGGGACGCGGGCGAGCGCAGGACCGCGCGGATCACCGGCCAGTAATTGCGGTGCACCTTGAGAAGTTCCTCGCCGAACGTGCAGCCGAGAGTGCCGTCGTGATCATCCAGCCGCACCCGCATCTGGGCGAACAGAATCTGGCGGGCCAGTGAATAACCGTTGGTGTGCAGGCCCGTGCTCGCGAGACCGATGATGGCGTCGCCGGGGCGGATGCGGGAGCCGTCGATGATCCGGTCGCGTTCGACGACGCCGACGATGGTGCTGACAAGGTCGTAATCGCCCGGAGCATACATGCCCGGCATCTGGGCGGTTTCGCCGCCGATGAGCGCGCAGCCCGCTTCGGCGCACGCTTTCACCAGTCCATTGATGAGCTGGCCAAACACGCGCGGCTCGAGTTTGCCCATGCCGATGTAATCGAGGAAGAACAACGGTTCGGCGCCGAGCACGGCGATGTCGTTCACGCAATGATTGACGAGGTCCTGGCCGACCGTGTTGTGCTGGTTGAGCGCGACGGCGATCTTCAATTTCGTGCCCACGCCGTCCATGCTGCTGACGAGCACGGGGCGCCGGTACTTCGACGTGTCGAGGGCGAACAGCCCGCCGAACCCGCCAATTGATCCGAGGACTTCCGGGCGACGCGTCTTTCGGACTTTCTGTTTCAGGCCGGCCTTGAGCGTGTCGGCGAGATGGATGTTGACGCCCGCGCCGGTGTAGGCGGTCTCGGTTGACTTCCGGGATTTCACGCGGCGCAGTGTGTGGGAATTGGGGCGAAAAGGCAAGAAACAGACGGGATTCACCACCCTTCGACTTCGCTCAGGGCAAGCTCCGGGCACCCGCCGTCGCTGAAGCTATGGCGGGCAGGCGAAGCGCACGAAGAACACTATTCGTTGGGGGGTGAATTGCCCCAAAAATGGGGGAAAAAAGGGGTGGAAACGGCGTTAAGATTGGCATTTCCAGTGCTCATTTAGGTCGATCATGAGTGCACCAATTCCAGCCAATGAAGCCGAAAGACTGAAAGCCCTGTACTGGTACGAGATCATGGACACGGAGGCGGAGGAGGTTTTCGATGATTTGGCGCTGGTGGCGTCCAAGATTTGCCAAACTCCCGTGGCCTTGATCAGTCTCGTGGGAGAGAAGCGCCAATGGTTCAAGGCGCGGGTGGGAATGGACGCGACGGAGACATCGCGAGACGTGTCGTTTTGCGCGCATACGATCCAGGAGGAGAATGTCTTTGAGGTGAGGGATGCGTTTGAGGACTATCGGTTTGCGACCAACCCGTTGGTTCTGTCGTCGCCGAATATTCGGTTCTATGCGGGCGCGCCATTGAAGACGGAAGACGGGTATGGCTTGGGGGCGTTGTGCGTGATTGACTATGTTCCGCGAGAACTGACCCGCGACCAAAAGGAAGCGTTGTGGGTGCTGAGCCGGGTCGTGATGAACCTCATCAAGCAGCGTCGGCTCCTGACGGAGATGGTGGCGGCGGCGGACTAAAGCCAACGAGCCTTTATTGCAGGAAGGGGAGCTCCCGCCGAACCTCGTCGGAGCAGTAGAGCCGGTTATTGCCGTCCCACACGAGCAGGATGTTGCGGTCGGTGCGCAGGTAGGTTTCGATCCACGCCAGCGGGCGTGGCAATGGGTTCTCAATCACCAAGACCAGCTTGGGCTGTTCAATCTGCTGCAAATACCGGTACTCGTACAGTTGGGATAGGCCACGGCGAATTTGGGAACGTGCGTTATCTTCTGTCGTCGATTTCATCTCGAAGAGGAAATTGGTGTCGCCAACCCTTGCCGCAAGATCAATGTAGTCGTTATCTTTTGGAATCGCGCGCAGTGTCTTCAATCGCTGCGCGACCAAGTTGACGAGCGCGGTATGGCTGGACAGCGCCCGCTCGCGTTTAGCCTGATCGATCAGCGTTGTTACTGTGCCAGAGGCCTCCCGCAGACGCTGGGCACGTTCCTGATACTCTCGCAATATATAGCGTCTTGGAAGAAGCGGCTCGTCGTTGGAGATGTAATGGACAATAGGTACGCCCTCGGGCAGTCCCTTCAACACCAGGTTTCCATTGCTGTCGTCCGCGAGTCCGAATTCGCGGAGCCAGTGGACATAAGAGGAAGCTCGGCGATGCGCCATGCTCTCCCCGCCGAATTCGGAAACGCTTGCTAGGAAGCGTTCAAGCTCCCCGCGTGTGGCACCGGTCCGTCCCTTTGACTCGAGAAAAGGGATAAGCCGCTGCACCAGGGGATTCGCCAGTAATGCGCGGGTCATCAAATCCCGTTTGCCCGCCGCTGAGGCGACGGCATATTCCCGGCCCAATGGTGTCAGTACGGACTCGTTTTGCGCATCCCGCCTTAGGAAGCCCAACGCTTCCCCCGCACGCCGGTAGTACCGGCCTTGGCGATCAGTCAACCCGCCGATCGCACCGGCAATATCGTCGTCCGTCTTTGCGCCCCGTGCGACGGCCTCAATCGTCTGCATCTCTCGCCGTGGTGAGTCGGCCTGAATGACATCTTCGCTTGGTATTTTCATTGGGCCACAAATAGGTACTCAACGACTTCGTTTTTGTTGTCGCCAACCTTGTTGTTCTGGTTCCCGTGGGAGTAACGGTGCGCAATTTCGTGTACCGTGACGTCACGCTTTACCTCTTTGAGCAACTTCACCATCTCGCTTTTGTTGGGGATTCCATTCGATGAGTAGGACACGACTAGCGTTGAACGTTTGAAATGGTCGAACAGTCGTTGAAACGCTTCCGTCGCCCCCGTCTTGGAGGAAAAAGCTGTTTCGTACGAACGAAACTTCTTTGTTGTGGTCCGCGGCATGATCTCGACACCGTTCCAATAGTTGCAAAATCCTTCGACGAAATGATAGCGGCGTGTGTAGTCGCTATCTGAGAACGGACTGATGTACGGGGTGTCGATGTACACGAGATCTGCGAGATTCCGTTCAAGATCGAAAACATCGCAATTGAACGCCTTGTTTGGCTGGCCGTTCGAGAAAACTGCATTGTTGAACGCGTCAACGGCTAACAGAAACTGGTCCCGCATACTCAGTTTCAGGTCCAGACGGCCGTCCCAGCCTTTGTGTCCCGTGAAAGTAAATAGACCGCGTGGCCTCTTCTTCATGCAGGCACGGCTTGCGGCCGCAAGTGCGAGAGATTTCTTCAACGGGGATTTCAATTGCTGAATATTCACCCACAGATTGTCCAAAAGCTCACAATCGGCGTGGTCAAAGAACAAGTTTTCGTATGTGTCGCGAATAAAGGTCGGGGCGTTCGGATTGACGCTAAGGAGCATCTGCCTATCTTCGCCCGAGAGCATCGCGTTGTCGTTTTCGACGGTGGCGCGGGCAATGTGGAAGCAAAACGTCAGGAAGTCATTCGAATATACACGAGCCCCCAGCCGTTTGAGGGCGTATCCAACGCAACCGCTACCGGAGAAAGCGTCGAGTGCCGATGAGAAGCGCAAACCGGAAACGTGCTTTATGATGAACGGCAGCAATCGTTGCTTGCTCCCCATATACTTCGTGTCCGGGAATTGCGGCTCGGGGGAAGCCGTCAGTGCAGGCCGAACGCCCGCTCTCGTGCCAGCGTTGGTAATGATCAATTCGGCAACCTTTCCTCGCCGATTGCCTTTGCAGTTGATCATCCTGGGCGCTTGCACGACGCGAATCGAGTAGCTGGCGTATAGCTCGCGCGTGCGGGGATGATCGGAGCTGCTGAGGACAACGAAGCAGCCTCGCTGGTCGAGTACACGGAACGCGCGAGCCAAATCCACGTGTTCCGCCTCGTGGAACTGTCCCGGTGTATATCGCTTGAAGTCCGAATACTCCGAAATGGGGAAGTACGGCGGATCGAGGTAGACAAGGTCGCCACGGCGAGCATCCTCAATTGCCTCGCGAAAATCCTTTGACTCCAGTTCGGCATCACGTAGCGCCCATGCGGCGGCGAGTAAGCCGTCGCGGTTGTAAGGCGAGGGACTCTTGGCCGAGCCGACCGGCGTGTTGAATTCTCCCTTCGCGTTGACCCGGTAAAGACCGTTAAAACAAGTCTTGTTTAGGAAGATCGTGCGGGCTGCTCGTTCAACTTCGTCCTTCAGTTGGTGTTCCTTGCGTATCTCGTAGTAGTAGTCTGCGCCACGCCTTCTAAAACTCGCGGCGTGTTCGTCCAGTCGCCGCATCAATTCCTCGGTGTGGTCACGGACAACGCGGTAGCAGTTGATCAGTTCCTCGTTGCTATCACGCAGGAAGGCGCGCATGTGCGGAAATCGACGCTTCAAGTGGAAGAAGGCTGCACCGCCGCCGAGGAACGGCTCAACGTAGCGCTCGACGTGTGCCGGGAATACTTCATCAAGACTGGCCAGCAGGCTAGTCTTGCCGCCCGCCCACTTCAGGAACGGCTGCGCTTCGATTCGGGCTATTTCCGGGGCGTCGGCGAAATCCATCGCCTTTTGCTCGTCGTATGCGTAAAGCGCCCTCTCAGGGGGAGCAGCAACGATTGATTTCCGACCGGCCGTGTCTTTCGGCGGTGTAAGGCGGGCGAGTTTGCGGGCGATTGTGGATTTCGGCTTCGGATCGGATCTCTGATCCTGCCGCACCTTGTACGCGGCTTTTGCCCGTGCACGACTTCGACGCCGCTTGTCTGCCATCCAGGTGGATCGATCCCTATTTCGGCAAAAGGATCAAGATCCATCTGAGATTGAAAATGCTAGGTCCGGGGTCTGGGGGAAGGCGGGAGGGGGAAACGACGGCAAGCGAGACGCTCGCCCTACAATTCAGAGAGGATCGGCGCGTTGGGCCAGCACGCCCTACCGGGACAAGCGGCAGGTTACGGCCGGTAGGTCTTGGTCGGTTTCTCGCGGACGAGGGCGGCGTTTCGGTGACGTTTGGGACTGGTCACAAATTGTGACCAGTTCGGGGTTTGGCCTTTCTCGGGGCAAGCGGGGGGCACAGCGACAGAGCGGCGCGGCTATCCGCCTTCGCGTAAAGCTGCGGCGGACAAGCACCGGACGGCGGGCGAGCCACGCCCTACCGACGACGGAAGGCGGCCACGACAGAGCGTGGCCCTCCAGAGGCGGGTAAACCCTCCAAACGACCGGCGGTCGCAGACCGCCGCCACAGCGGAAACGGCGACGGTCGTGGGGGCGAATTTCAGATTGGAGATTTCAAAGGAGGAGGCGGGCCACGTGATGGCCGGAAGAAAGGGTTCGGCCAAACCGCACCTGCGGCGGGCAAGCGTGGGCTTCCTCCTTCGCTGAAGCTATGGCGGACAAGTCGCCGGGCGGGATCGCGCCGACAGAGTGGCGCCTGAGGCGGGCAGGCCTCGACAATCCTGCTGGGCGCTGGGTATGATGCGGCTTGCCGGGATGAAACTGCCGAATGCGAATCGCGGGGTGGTGAGTCGGGAAAAGATTGTGGATTACCTGTTGAACGCGGCGCATCCTGACAACGGCGGCAAAGCGAAGTTCTTCGAAGGACTAGGGTTTCGGCGCGACGCGTGGGAGGAGTTGGCGTCGGCATTGGAGAGGGTGGCAAGGGAATCGGTCGTGCGGGAGACGGAGGAATCTTCACACGGTCGAAAATATGTTATAGTTGGGAAGGTCGCGTCGCGCATGGGCCGAACGGCGGCCGTGCAAACCGTCTGGATTGTGGATCGAGGTTTGGACGTGCCGCGCCTGGTGACGGTGTATCCGGTTGAGGAGTGAATGACGCCATGATCAAGGAACATGATCGCATCGTGCTGAAAGAGGCTGTGCCATCGGTGGGCCTTGAGGCCGGCGATGTCGGAACCGTGGTGCATCTGTACCGCGACGGCAAGGCCTACGAAGTCGAGTTCACAACGCTGGAGGGCAAGACGGCTGTGGTGGTGACCGTCGAGGCTTCGCAGGTGCGCGAGGTGAGCAAAGGCGAAATCACCCATGCGCGGGCGGCGGCCATCCGCGAGAAGCCGGCACAGTACGGGCGGTGAGAGTCGGTTTCTCGTACGGCGTGTTAATCCTTCGAGTTCCACATCGATTCCGTCAAAGGCGGGCGAGCCATCCTCTGACAGGGCGTTGAGATGGAGTCGAGGCAGGGCACGCACCCCATTATCCCCTCCTTGGAGGGGAGCGAGCCGGGTTTATCATTAAACGATTATTTTGCTGGACACGGGGCGGGGTTTGTGGCAGGGTCGGGGCGGTTCTTTGAAATGGGGAAATGGTCGATGGGAGATGGCTGATGGAGGCCACGCGCGAAAAAAGTTTTTTCGTAAAACAAACCCAAGTTTATTCAAGCCGGCGTGGAAATTTTACAAAAACAAAGCCAAAAACAAACCCAAGTTCAGGGTGGTTCAGGGCTTGGAATGACCCGATTTTGCCTGTTTTCGACCGAACGAAGCCAAGTGGTGGAGGGGAGGCGTTCGGTCGTGAGCGGTGCTGGGTCGGACCTTACAACAGGCGGCGCTGGGTATCGTCGTGGACGAGATCGGAGACGGGGCGATGGTAGCGGGCGCGGCGCTGTTCCATGACGAATTTATCCATCTCGGATTCGACGGGGGACGGATAATTGCCGGTGTAACAGGCGGTGCAGAATTCGTTGGCGCGGAGGCCGGTGGCGGCGATCATGCCGTCGAGCGTGAGGTAGCCGAGGGAATCGGCGCCGAGGAAATCGCGGATCTGGTCGAGGGAATTGTTGGCGGCCATGAGTTCTTTGCGCGTGGGGAAATCGATGCCGTAGGCGCAGGGCCATTTATGCGGCGGGCAACTGACGCGCATGTGGACTTCTTTGGCGCCCGCCTCGCGCAGGGTCGTGGCCCGGGCGCGGGCGGTGGTGCCGCGCACGATCGAGTCGTCGACGACGACGACGCGTTTGCCGGCGACCATTTCCCCGATGAGATTGAGTTTCACGCGCACGCCGAAATCGCGGATGAGCTGGGTCGGCTGGAGAAACGTGCGGCCGACGTAGTGATTGCGGACGAAGGCGTTGCCGAACGGGATGCCGCTTTCCTCGGCGTACCCCATCGCGGCCCAATTGCCGCTGTCGGGCACGGGAATCACGAGGTCGGCGGCGACGGGATGTTCGCGGGCGAGCTGGCGACCGAGGTTGATGCGGACCTGGGCGACGTTTTTGTTGTAGATGTCGCTATCGGGCCGGGCGAAATAGACGAACTCGAAAATGCAGAAGGCGTGCGGCTGCTGGGTGTCGGCCCAGGGATTGACGGAGCGGAGGCCGTCCTTGTTGATGACGATGATTTCGCCGGGCATGATGTCGCGGACGTAATCGGCGTGGATGAGGTCGAGCGCGCAGGTTTCGCTGGCGAGCACCCAGGCCGCGCCGGCGTCGCTGCCGTCTTCCTGCGGGACCGGCAATCGGCCCAGGACGAGGGGACGGAAGCCGAAGGGGTCGCGGACGCCGATGAGTTCGTCTTCGCCCATGATGACGAGGGAGTACGCGCCCTGGATTTTGCGCATGACGGTTTCGAGCGAGTGGGCGCGGTCGTTGCCGTTGGGCCGGGCGAGCAGGTGGAGGATGATCTCGCTATCGACGGTGGTCTGGAAGATGGAGCCCTGTTCTTCGAGTTCGGCGCGGAGGCGGGCGGCGTTGGTGAGGTTGCCGTTGTGGCCGATGGCGATCTGGCCGCAGGCGCAATCGACGACGAGCGGCTGGGCGTTTTTGATGTTGGAGCTGCCGGTGGTGGAGTAGCGGACGTGGCCGATGGCGAGCGAGCCGGGCAGGGAGCGGAGGATGTTTTTGTCGAAGACCTGGCCGACGAGGCCCATGCCCTTGAAGGTGCGGAGATCGACGCCGTCCGAGGCGGTGATGCCCGCGCTTTCCTGGCCGCGATGCTGGAGCGCGTAGAGACCGTAATACGTCAACTCCGCGGCATTCGGGTGCCCGTAAATGCCAAACAAGCCACAATAATGCCGTGGCCGCGTGCTCTGTTCCGGGTTCATTGCTCGGTCAACTTGCTTCGACGTGCTGCTCACGTCGAACGTACCGCCTCCGACAGAATCCATTAGCCCACCGGATGGGAAATAGCAAGGCGCAACGCCCCGAGAGGACGATTATCTTGGTTGACGGAATGACGGCTATTGCGAAACGGCGGTCCGTTTAGGCCGAGGCGGAGACGGACGCGTCTGCGGCCTGATCGCCGTCCAGAATTTCTTCCAGCGTCTTGAGCAGTTCGGCGTTGTTGAACGGCTTGGGAATGAAGCGTTCGACGCCTTCGCGGAAATCGGAGGGCAATTCGCTGGAGCTCACGCCCGAGACCGCGAGCACTTTGGCTTTCGGATTCAGTTTGCGGAGGAACTGGAGCGTCTCCGCGCCATTGAAACGCGGCATGTTGAAGTCGAGCACCACGGCGCCGATATCGTTCCTTGCGTAGCGCACCATATCGAGTCCCTTCGGGCCGGTGCTGGAAGCGAGCACATTGTACCCTTCGCTCTTGAGCACCGTGCGCATGGCGTCGAGGAAACTGGGGTCGTCATCAATGATTAGGATGGTGGCTTTCGGTTCGTCGGGGTTGATGGGGTGTTTTGCCCGCAGTTTTTGCCCGACTGTCTGCGACCCACCCTTTCCGAATAACGCAACGGCGGCGCCAAAGATTCCCATATGCTTTTCCTCTCGACTGTTGCTGCGCGACTTCCCGGTGCTCGATGCACCACCGGTCGGAATAGTGCAGGGTTTGTGCCAAAGAATCTGGGGTGACAAAAGAAAGAAAAATCCCTTGTCGGTGGACGGCATGGCCGGCAGTGGCTTGTGCAACAACTTGTCGCGCAAACGCTTCTATCTGTGGCTTTCGGGATAATGCTGACGGTGAAAGGTGAGAAAACGCAAACGGCACGACTGGCGGTTCGACTATTGCCCGACAAGAACAATCGGGCCCTCGGGAGAGGGGACGCCGCCCGCGCGCTCAACGGTGACCGCAAATTTATCAATGCACGCCATGTCCTTGGCCAGCTTGACGTGGAACTCTCCGTGGCCCGAATCGTCAGTCCAACCCATGCCCGCCGCGACGGGCGGTTCGCTCCCACAGATCGCCCAGAGTTCCAAACATTTACCCTGGCTCTGTTGGACGGGAGAGCAATTGGAAACGACCAGACACCCCGTTTTCCTGGTGCCATTCCAGTACACCTTGGCGACGACTTTGCCTTCGCCCTTGGGGTCGGCGAGTGGCGTCACGCGAGTGGAAGGATCCATGAAAAGATCGAGCGACGAAGTTTCCTCGTCCATCTTCTTTTGGAGCGCCGCGGTCTGCAGGTTCTGCTGTTCGAGTTGCTCGCGCACCCGATTCGCCGTTTGCAACAGTCCGTCCTTTTCATCCGACAACTGCTTGTTCGCGGCGCGCAACGCATCCAGATCATGCTGCTGCTCGATGTTCTTCGTGCGAAGCTGGTCGATCTTCCCGCTAAACTCCTTGCTCTGGGCCTCGAGGCGGCTGTTGAGATCGGCCAGCCCGCCCTGCTGTTCCTTGTTTTTGTCGACGAGATTGTTGTAGGCATCCGTCTTCGCCTGAAGCTGGCTCGTCACGGATTGAAGCTGGCCGCTCAAGTTCAGCAACACGACCGCGAGCGCCGCCGCCGCGGCCCACGGGACGAGCCGGACGAACATCGCGCCCAGTTGAACCCCCGATGGTTTCGCACGCGGGGCGGGAGCGGCCATCGGGGCGCTCGCCGCGGCGGGCTGGGGCCGTTTCCCTTCGTCGATCGCCGCGGCAATCCGATCGTACGCGTTCGGCGACGGCCGTGCCGATGGCGCCGTCAGGGCAATCTGATCGGCGACCGCCTGATACTCGGCCAACTCCGCGATGCATCGTTCGCGGTTCTCGGCGACGTACCGCTCAAAGCCGTTCAGCTCGTCGCCGTCGAGCGCGCCGACGACGTAGAGCGGGAGCATCTCGCGAAATATCTCGTGCGTCATGAGCTGTGCTCCCCTTTGCCAGCCGCTCCTCCGAGCATCTCGCGCAGCCGCATCATGCCGTTCCGTATCCGCGTCTTCACCGTGCCCAGCGGCTGGCTGAGTTGCTGGGCAATCTCAAATTGCGTCAACCCGCCGAAATACGCCATCTCAATGGGCGCGCGCTGGTCTGGCGGCAAGGATTTCAGCGCGTTGCGAACCGTCCGTTGCGCCTCGGATGCGAGCGCCTCGTCGGCTGGCGTCGTTGACCCGGCAGTCTGCGACGCGTCCTTCGCCATGGATTCGGTAGCGCGGGTGCGCGTCTTGCGTGACCGGAGCCGGTCGATGGCCCGGCTGCGGGTGAGCATGATCAACCATCCCAGCGGTTTGCCCCGTCCCTCGTCGAACGAGCCCGCCGTTTTCCAAACCTGGATGAAGGCTTCCTGCAGCACGTCCTCCGCCTCGGCGCGGTCGGAGAGAACTTTCAGCGCCAACGCAAACAGCACGGCGCTGTGGCGAGCGTACAATTGCCGCAACGCCTCCTTGTCGCGGGCGGCCACGGCGCGCAACAACGCGCGGTCGTCGGCACCCGCCGTCGATGACGTGTTCACGCGATCCTGACCATCGGCCATCGGCGCACTGTAGCAATCGCGCCAGAGGCTGGCTAGAGAAAAAGTTCCCCAGGCTTCCCAGGAATCAAATGACTCGATGAGATACATACAGGATGTTCGTGGGACGTTTGCGCCGCGCGCGCTCGACGGTGACCGGTATCATCCACGTCGGCTCGGCAGCGAACACGACCGGCACGGCACGCCAAACGACGGGGCCGCGTCGCCCGCGAAGCGCAGGCTCGAAACACCGCGCTCGCAACCTGGACGGTATTCTTGGTCCTCTCATTCCCAGAATACTACGGCGGCGGCACGGATGATGGATTGCCGACGGACAAAAGCTTCGAAAAAGCGCCCTGACCACTCAGGTTTCCATCAACCGCCCGATGGCGTTCCACCAAACATCTCGCAGGTCGGCCACGTCCCACGACAACTCGCCGCGCGGCGTATGAATTGTCAACTCGCTGCCTCCCGTCGAGCCTAGAACGGTCACGGGAAGCGCGGCTTGCGCGATTCGTTCGACGTCTTCAGGAGCGCAACTCACAATCACTCGCGACTGCGTTTCCCCGAACAGCGCCGCATCCAACCTCGTCCCGAGCGTCCCGAGATCGATGGTCGCGCCCACCAGCGCGTCGCCGTTCGTCATGCAACATTCGGCGAGCGCCACGGCCAGGCCGCCTTCGCTGCAGTCGTGGGCGCTCTTCACCCAACCCTGGCGAATGATCTCGAGCGTGAAATCCGACAGCCGCTTCGCGAACGCCAGGTCCATCCGCGGCGCCCGTCCCGTCTTGAGCCCGTGAATCCGTTTCAGGTACTCGCTGCCGCCAAGTTCGTCGCCAATCTCGCCGATCAGCAGCACCGCATCGCCCGCACCCTTGAACCATTGCGTGGTGATATGTTTCGGATCGTCGATCAATCCCAGCATCCCGATTGTCGGCGTCGGGTCGATCGCGCCCGCGGGGGATTCGTTGTAGAAACTCACGTTCCCGCCCGTCACCGGCGTGTGGAACGTGTTGCACGCTTCGCAGATCCCTTCGACGCACCGCCGGAATTGCCAGAACACTTCCGGTTTCATCGGGTTGCCGAAATTCAGGTTGTCGGTGACGGCCAACGGCCGCGCGCCGCTGCACACCAGGTTCCGCACCGCTTCTGCGACGGCAATCTTGCCGCCTTCGCGCGGATCGAGGTAGCAATAGGTCGCGTTGCAATCGGTCGTGAACGCAATGTATTTCTCGCCCGTCGCCCCCGCCGCGCCGAGGTCGGGCCGGCTCAAATTGATTCGTATCACCGCCGCGTCGCTGCCGGGCGCGACCACCGTCCCGTGCTGCACCATGTGATCGTATTGCCGATACACCCAGTTCTTCGACGCGATGCTCGGTGAGGCGAGCAGCCTGACCAACACGTCCCGCAGGTCGTCCGGTTCCGCAACGCTCCGCGGGTCAAATTGCGCGTGGTGAATTTCCCAGTCCGGCTGTTTTGCTTCGCGGTAGTACACCGGCGCGTCCTCGGCCAGTTGTTTGGCCGGTATCTCGGCGGCAACGTCGTTGCCGACCTTCACCCGCATCAGGCCGTCGCCCGTCACGCGGCCAATCGTCACGCCGTGCAGGTCCCACTTGTTGAAAATGGCCTCGACCTCTTTCTCGCGTCCCTTCTGCGCGATCAGCAACATGCGCTCCTGCGATTCGCTCAGCATGATCTCGTAGGGCGTCATCCCGGTCTCGCGTTTCGGGACGAGGTTGAGATCGATCTCATTGCCCGTGCCGCCGCGGCTGGCCGTCTCGCAGGTCGAACACGTCAACCCCGCCGCGCCCATGTCCTGAATGCCGACCACCAGTCCGTCCTTGCGCATGACTTCGAGGCACGCCTCCAACAGCAGCTTTTCCATGAACGGGTCGCCCACTTGCACCGCGGGCCGGTCCTGTTGCGATTCCTCGGTGAGTTCCCGCGACGCAAACGCCGCCCCGGCGAGTCCGTCCCGACCCGTCGCGCTGCCGACGTAAATGACCGGGTTGCCGACGCCCGCCGCCTTGCCGCGTTTGATCTGGTCGTGGCGCAGGATGCCGAGCGAGAGCGCGTTGACCAACGGGTTGCCGGTGTAGCACTCGTCGAAATACACCTCGCCGCCGACCGTGGGAATCCCGATGCAATTGCCGTAATGCGCGATCCCCGCCACCACGCCGGCGAACAACCCTTTGTTGGTGGCGCAAGCGTCCCTGCTTGCGTCATCGATCGGCCCGAACCGCAGCGAGTTCATGTTGAGAATCGGGCGCGCGCCCATCGTGAAAATGTCGCGGATGATCCCGCCGATGCCCGTCGCCGCGCCCTGGAACGGCTCGACCGCGCTCGGGTGATTATGCGACTCGATCTTGAACGCGATCGCCCAGCCGTCGCCGATATCCACGATGCCCGCGTTCTCCTCGCCCGCCTTGACGAGGATGAACGGCGCTTCACGCGGGAATTTTTTCAGCTCGGGCCGCGAATTCTTGTAACTGCAATGCTCGCTCCACATCACCGAGAAAATGCCCAGTTCGGTGATGTTCGGCTTGCGTCCGAGGATTTTCTTGATCCGGTCGAACTCGTCGTCCGTGATCCCGTGCCTGGCAATGATCTCCGGCGTTATGGACACATCGGTTTTCATCTCGCAGGAGAATTCTATATCACGAGCGTCATGCAGAATGAAGCGAATCCGGCAAAACGAACCCAAGCCTTTTTTCCATGGTCCGCCAGCCACAACCTCCTCTGGCTCAATTGTTTCATTGTATTCATATTGTCAAGAATAGTTTGGGTTCGTTTCGCAAAAAGTGCCTTTTTGCGCGGCTCCTGGTCCTTGGCGGTAGGGCGAGCGTCCCGCTTGCCATCGCATCCTGATGGAAGGTGACTTTTGTAGCTGCGGTAGGGCCGCGCTGCCGCGCGGCCGCATCTTGCGGCAACTTGTAGCCGCCCCGCTCTGTCTGGGCGTGTCGTCGTCGCCCAAGCTTGCATTTCGCGCCACGAACGATTACAACTCGCATTGTCATGCGAGACCATGCTATACGCAATAGCATATTATGTCAATAGGTATATTACAACAATTCAGGTGAACCATGAGCGACTTTGCCGATAATCTCCGCACCCTGATGGCCAAACGCGGCTGGAACCAACTGGAAGCCGCCGCCGCCCTCGGCGTCAGCCAGGCCAACATCAGCCGCTGGCTCAGCCAGGGCCACGAACCCTCCGCGGACATACTCATCCGCATCGCAAAAGCGTTTCGGGTCTCATTGGATGAACTTCTCCGCGCGCCCGGCCCGGCCATGCGCGGCGCCCGGGCCCAGTCTGAGTCCGTCATCTGGCCCACCCGCTGGTTTCGTCAGTTGCGCATCACCTGGCAGCGGTATCCGAAAGAGCGTCACCGCATCGAGACGGCGCTCGACCTCGGCTGGCCCAATCAGAAAAAAGAAATTATCGCCTGGCTGAAGAAGAAATAGGGGGGGTGCGGGCCATTTTGTGGCCGCGCCTGGTAAGTGCAAGCCAACCAACTGCGCCTCACGCCGCGAAAAACAACCGTGGCGAAGCGTGCCCAGACCAGCGGAGCATCAAAAACGGCTGCCCTGCGGGCGGAGACGGATCGGCAAGTGGTCATCTTAATTGCGCTTACAGCCGGGATACCCACTCATGGTGCGCGAGTCTGATGACATCACAGTAACTGGACTTGCGCGTTCAGTAGCGCGCCGTTGCGAAGTTGCTTAACGAACGACCAAACCAACGAATCGATCACCTTTTGATCTGTGAGGCCAGGTTGCGGGAACTGGGCGCGGAATACCCCGATGGCGACTGCCAATAAGCCCATTCTGATCACTCGATCATACTCAGCCACGAGGAACTGATAAAACCGCTCGTACTCGACGATCCGACCCTCAGGGTTCTGATCGTAATTCGGCCGCTCGAAAAAAAAGAAATCAGCGACCAAGTTATCGTAAATTGGAAGCCGGGGATCGCACATGTGGCAGAGCTTGCTGGCAAAAGAAGCGTGAACCCTCAGGGACCCATTTTGTGTGCAGGGTACTTGGTGGAGAATCTCAAGGGCATCCCGAAACGTAATGTGATTGTGCTGTGCCCCTGCCAACGTTTGGAAGTAGCTCTCGTAAAAGTGCGCGCTGAGCCCGCGCATAACCCAGAATTGGCGGTAGCGTCTCCTGTACGCCTCTTCGCCAAGTCTCCCGGGTAGATTGCAGGTCAAGTCGAGATAGGTAGACACATGGTCATGGTCGATGCTTGCCACGACCTCATTAGCATATTGGTTAATCACCGAATACATGAGGCACCACTCCGCCCTCCTGGACGGGTCCAATAGCGTACGGTAGAGGCGGACGGCGGACATAGTTCGTCATCGCGTCGGCTTCCGTCTTTACGCGGGTCTCTTTGAGAAAAGGGTCGTTCATGTTGTCCTCTCCACGCCGGACAAATTTACGAACGCCATTAAACCCCTGATGGAACCACGACGAAAGCCCAAACTCACAGCTACGAGGTGCATCCTGACACTGCCACTGAATTGTAGCCGCGAATCCTATTCGCGGTGTGTTCTCGCCGCGAAAGAGTTGCGACAGGGGCACGACGGTGTCGCGTCTACTCGGCTTCGCAGCTACAAAAGTCGCCTTCCATCGGCGGCCATGCTCAGATACGCCCGGCGGCAAGCGGGCGGTAGATCCAAAAAGAATTCCGCTGTGGACAGCGCACGCTACATGGGAGCGGGAGGGGGAGGGCGGGCGAGCCTCGGTGCTACCGGTAGATTTCTCGACGGTGGCCGATGGCGGCGCAGGCGGCGGGGCGAGCAGCGGTCGGAGTTGCCGCGAGAACCGCATCGCGGCGTCTCACTTCACTAGTGCTCCGTTCGGCTTGGCGAGTTCCTTCAGGGCGCGACGTTCGATGAGTACCTGATAGCTCAAGGTCTCACTTGGTCTTCAAGCTGGCTTTGGCAGTCTCCCACGCGACGAATTTCGCGCCGCGCTTACGCTTGCGGATTTCGAGGCGGTCTTCGAGGTCTTCGAGATAATCCAGGAGCCTTCGGTAATCTTTGCGGCTGAGGACGACGTCGGTGGGGCGTCCGGCGCGGTCGGTCATGTATTTCTCGTTGAGCTTGACCATCGACGTATTGTAACGGATGGAGACGCCGAATTCAACCTTGTTGGGAGGGCGGAAGGCGGAGGGCGGGAATGAGCACCCACCCCTTGGTCCCCCCAAGGAGGGGAACGTGGCAGGCGGCGGGATGCACGTTGAAGCTTGGCGGCTACAGCACAACAAGGCGGACGCGACGGAGCGCGTCCCTCCGACCGCGGGCATTTCGCCGCGTCGGGGGACGCGGCCTACAACTGCGTGGGGCTGGACCGCCGGACTTGGGGCTTGACGGGCGGTAGGGGTTTATTGACTATCGCGGGGTTATGGAACCCAATGTGAAGTTGCTGGCGGGCAAGCAGGGGATCGTGTTTGGGGTGGCGAACCACCGATCGATCGCGTGGGCGATTGCCAAGGCGTGGCATGACGCCGGGGCGCGTCTGGCGTTTACCTACCAGGGGGAACGGCTGAAAGAAAACGTGGCGGAGCTGGTCGGGGAGTTTGGGGCGGATGCGCCGATGTACCCGTGCGACGTGACGCGGGATGAGGACATAGCGAGGGTGTTCGAGCAGGTGGCCAAGGATTTTGGGAAGCTGCATGTGCTGCTGCATTCGGTGGCGTTCGCGCCGAAAGAGGCGCTGGAAGGTGAATTTATCAACACGTCGCGGGAGGCGTACCGAATCGCGCATGATGTGAGCGCGTATTCGCTCGTGGCGCTGGCGCGGGGTGCCGCGCCCTTGATGACCGACGGTGGATCGGTGATCGCGATGACGTATCATGGCTCGGTGAAGGTGGTTCCGCATTATAATGTGATGGGAGTGGCAAAGGCGTCTCTGGAAGCGAGCGTGCGGTATCTGGCTTATGACCTGGGGCCGAAGAAGATACGCGTGAACGCCATCAGCGCCGGGCCGGTGAACACGTTGGCGGCGAGAGGTATTTCCGGGTTTACGCAGATGCTGAAGCATTACGAAGAGCGGTCGCCGCTGAAACGAAACCTCGAACCGAAGGAATTGGGCAGCACGGGCTTGTTTCTGGCGAGCGATATGTCGACCGCGACGACTGGGCAGGTCGTGTACGTGGATTGCGGGTACGAGATAATGGGGTGGTAACGTCTAAGTCGTGTGGCAAATCTGTTGTGGGGCAATGTGATGTGCGAATCTTGTGGCGGATGATAGGGGTTGGTTGTGGTAGTGGGGCTACTTCAAGTTGAGTTGACGATTCCATCGGCGGACAGTTTGAAGGCGAAGCGGATGGTGCTGAGAAGTCTTAAAGACCGTATTCGCAAGAACTTCAATGTGTCGATTGCCGAGGTGGGAGATAACGACCAGTGGCAAAGCGCGGTAGTGGCGGTGGCATTGGTGAGCAACGACAAGCGGTTTGCCAATCGGGTTCTCTCCAAAGTGGTGGACTTCATCGAAAGCTCGCGGGATCTGGTGGTTGACGACTATCAGCTTGGCTTTTGCTGACATGTCCAGTCGGAAGACTTTGCCATGTTCAGTGCCCGGCGGTATCCTGTCTCCGAACCTTGACAAAACTGGGTTCCGGCGTCTATTTGACATGTTCACCTTGATATGGCCGACGAAAGCTGGCAACTTCTCGCTGGCTTGGGAGTTGCTTCTGATGGAGCAAAAGGATTTGGATATCATCCGCACAATCTGAGGTCATTTGCCCGACGTGTTTACATGTCGGGGGTAAGCGCTGGACATGCCAAGAGCCAAGATATTGGTGGTCGACCACGAGGTGCCGTGGACACTGAAGCTTTCCGAGCTGCTGATCCAGGACGATTGCGAGGTGTTTTCGGCGAATTCGGTCGAGGATGCGAAGCTGTTGTTGGATGCGCGAAATATCCATGTGGTGATCGCGGACATCAATAACATGCCCGGGGTGGATGGGACGGCGTTTTTGGAGGAGCTGCGGCAGGTGTACGCGGAGGCGGCGGTGATCGTGCTTACGGGGAAGGTGTCGGTCGAGCAGGCGGTGAGGGCGACGAAACTGGGGGCGGTTGATTACCTGCAGAAGGCCGATGATGCGGAGGTGCTGACGAAGTTGCGGGAGCGGGTGCGGCAGGCGGTGCTCGAGATGGGGACGCTGATCCGATCGGCGGTGGCTGATCCGCGGAGTCGGGGGATGTTGGCGACGCCGGTCCAGGGGTTTTACGGGATTATCAGCCAGAACAGCCAGATGCGGGAAATCTTTGAGTTAATCCAAACTATCGCCGATAGCTGGGCAAATGTGCTGGTTCACGGTGAAACGGGAACGGGCAAGGAACTGGTCGCCCGCGCCGTGCACGAAGCCAGTGGACGCCACGGCAAACCGTTCGTCACACTCGATTGTACCGCCCTGGCTCGCGAGTTGTTGGAGAGCGAATTATTCGGGCATGAACGGGGGTCGTTCACGGGCGCAGTCGATCGGCATGTCGGCCGGTTCGAGCGCGCGAACACCGGCACGCTGTTTCTGGATGAGGTCTCGAATATCAATCTCAACGTGCAGTCGAAATTGCTGCGCGTCCTGCAAACGCGGACGTTTGAACGGGTGGGCGGGTCCAAGCCGATTTCCGTGGACGTGCGCATCATCGCCGCCACGAATCGGCCGCTGGAAACGATCGTGGCCGAAGGGACGTTTCGCGAAGATCTGTATCATCGGCTCAACGTGGTCCAGATAGACCTGCCGCCGCTGCGCGACCGCGCGGAGGACATCCCGCTATTGGCGATGGAGTTTCTCCGACGGTTTGCGCGTCAGAACGGCAAGGACTTGCGCGGGTTTAGCGACAATGCAATCAATGTGTTGTGCGGCTACGCCTGGCCCGGAAACGTGCGCGAGCTGGAGAACGTGGTGTTGCAGGCCGTGGTGCTGGCCAAGTCATCGCTCATCGACGCTCCCGACCTGCCGCGACGGATCACGGAAGCCAAGCCCCTGCTGGCCGCTGCTTCGGCGGCGCTGTCGGACCAGCTCGGCGAACCGGAAAAGCAGATCCTCGTCAACGCGCTTCGCCAACATGCCGGCAATATCAAGCGCACCGCCGAGACGCTCCAGATCAGCCGCACGACGCTCTACGCCAAACTCAAGAAGTACGAGATCGACCCCGATTTCGTCCGCTGAGAATGCCTCACTCGGGCCGGCGCGCATAAATGGCGGCAACGTCATCGGCGTAGGCCAGGGTCCAATCCCTCCGTAACGACAATAACACGTTCAGCGGATGCGTGCGCGGAAGGATCGTCCAGCCGACCCCGTATTTGCGCAGGACCGTTTCCCAGTTGGTTTCCACCGTGTTCACGCGGCTGAACTCGCGGACGAGATCGGGACCATAGAAGTCGTTGCGACCATCCACAAAAACCCGGTGCGCGGGCATCGTCAAGATGAGGTACCCGCCCCAACCATAGTCGTTGAACATTTCGCCACGGACGGCCTGGGGATGGGCGGTCACGAACCGGACGGCGGCGACCGGGAAGCGGTTGGAAAGCACGTCGCTGGTGACAATGGGTTCACCGCCACCCAATTTTGGTTTGGCGAGGACGGCCACGAGCGTGAGGAGCGCCACCACGACCGTCGCCCGTCCATCCGCGGCGCGATTGAGCGCGGTCACGTTCTCCGAAAGACGGCGATAAAAATTGAGGAGGCGGCCGGGCCGGGCGTTGGCGAGGCCGGCCTGCCACTGCTCCGCGAGGATTGGGGTGACGACCAGGGCGAAGATCGGCACGTTGCGCGCGGCCAGGAGGGCCAGCAATCCCCACGCGCCCATGACGACCACGTCGGTGGCGCGTGGCGCCGGCCGCAGGAACACCAACGTCAGCACGATCACCGCGAACTCGATCAGCAGTCCGTTGGCGGCGCCGGAGTGGAAACTCGGGGAGCGAAACTCGTTCGTGTAGTGGGCGAGCACGGGATTGCGGAAGAATTCGACGACGTGGGCCGGAAGTTCCCAACCGTTCGGATTGAGAAGCGTGGCCAGCGCGCAACCGATCAGCAGCAACCCGAGACCCATGAGTTTGTCTCGCGCGGCCGCCCGCGCCCCGTCCCGGGCGATCATCAACGAGATGGCATTGCCGGTCAAGAACGTGGCAATGATGACGAACCCCGTGAAGAACGCGCCGTGCAGATTCACCCAGAGCACCATCAGCGGCACGAGCCGCCACAGCAACGGGCGCGTTCCCAGTTGTCCCCGGTCAAAACGCCGCAACTGGCCGGTGAAAATCACCGTGAGCAGGAACGTAAACAAATGTGGTCGGGCCAACCAGTGCACGGTGCCAGCCGCCGCCGCCAACAACGTCAGCGCCGTGGCCGGCAACAGGTCGATTCCTTCCGTCAATAGTTGGCGGTGCAAGAGCCACAGGCACGTGGCGATCAGCACCGCCGCCAGCAGCGCAATACCGTTCCACCCCAACGCGTCACCCGCGGCGGCAAACAGCACCTCGCTCAACCACTCTTTGGAAATCAGCGGCGCGTTGGCCCGCGTATGGGAAAACGGGTCGGCGCGAATCACGGCGTGGTGCTCGATCATCCAATTGCCGATGCGCCAGTGCAGGCACGCGTCGCCGTCGGCGTTGATCATCACCAATCGCCACTGTGACAGCATCAGCCCCAGCACGAAGATCAGCCACAGGGACAACCCGATCGTTGGCAGCCACCAACGGCGTGGCGGGGACGATGGCTCGTGGCGGGTGGCATCGGTCATGACACACGCGAGAACACAAGCGTCTGCTGGTTTGAAAACACCAGCGTCCACTGCGGGCTGAGTTCCAGGATGCGGTTGAGCGGATGTTGCGCCGGGAGAATCGTCCAGCCGACGTGATACTTCGTCAGGACGCTGTCCCAGGAGGGCTGCACATGGGAGACATCGGTAAACTCATGCAGGAAGGCCGCGCTGTAGAAGTCGTCACGACCATCGATGAACACCTTTCGTTCGGGCCAATCGAGCAGAAAATAACCGCCCCAGCCGTCTTCGTTAAACATTTCCCCGTGGACGGCCTGCGGATGCACCCGCAGATAACTCACGGTCGCGGACGGAAACCGGTTGGACGAAATCCGGGTTTCCAGCAGCGGCGGACCGCCGGCAAATCTCGGCTTGGCCAGGACCGCGACCATCGCAATCACGAGAGCGACCACAAGACCGCGGCCCCCCGCGGTGAGGTTCATCGCCTGCGCGTTCTTCGACATTCTCCAGAACCAGCGCCCCCAGACCGTATCGGGTGCCCGTTGACACGCGGCGGACAAATGCTCGGCGAAAATCGGCGTGGCGATCAGCGCGAAGATGGGCACGTTGCGCATGGCGTACAGCGCCGACCAAAGCCAGAAGGCGATGAGGAGAAGATCGGTGGCCGCCAGTGGCCGCCGCACCACAATCAGCAAGAACCCCAGAACCAGGAGTTGCCATTCGAAACCGCGCATCCCGCCGAAGTGAAAATTGGCGGAATTCCACTCACTGGTGAAATGCGCCTGGGTGGGTGTCCGCAGGAAACTCAACAGGTACTCGTCGAGTTTCCAGCCGTTCGGATTCAGGAGCGTCGCCAACGCGCACGCGACGCCGAGAGCGCCGAGCGTGATCATTTTGCGGCGTAGCGTCACGCGGGCGGAGGCCCCGTCCGTCATCATGCGCACCGCGTTGCCGAGGAAATAGAGACCGATGAGCGCGAACCCCGAGAGGAATCCCCCGTGAAGATTTACCCAGACTGCCGTCAGCGGCACCAGACGCGCGAAAAGCTGCCGCGCGCTGACGCGATCGCGGTCGAACCACCGGAGTTGCCAGGCAAAGATGACCACGCACAGCAGCGTGTAGAGATGCGGTCGCGCCACCCAATGGATCATGTACGCCAAGGCTGCCAGCAGAACGAGGAATGTGGACAAGAGGATTTCGTTTCCCTCCGCCAGCAATTGCCAGTGCAGCAGCGCCAGCGTGGTGGCAATCAACACGGCGGCGACGAACACGACGCCGTTCCAGCCCAGGGCGTTTCCCGCCGCGGCGAAGACGACCTCGCTCAGCCACTCCTTGGTTATCATCGGGGCGCCGGGTTGCGTATGGGAGAACAGATCGTGGCGGAGGATGACATGATGTTCGATCATCCAGTCGCCCAGCCGCCAATGCCAGCACGGGTCGCCATCCGCGTTGATGAGCGACTGTCGCCAGTCCGTCAGCATGATGCCCAGAAAGAACACGACCCAGATGAACTGGCTGAGCGAGAGCAGCCACCATTTTCGGGTGGGGATCGCTTCTGGATGACCGATGTCCGTCGTCATGATTGTCGCGAAAAAACTAATGCCTGGCGATTCGAAAACGCCACGTGCCAATCCGGGCAAAGCCGCAAGACCTGGTTCAACGGATGTTGTGGGGGCAGGATCGTCCAATCGACATGGTATTTGGCGAACACGGTTTCCCATCCCGGCTTCGGGGTGTCGACGGTGCGAAATTCGTGGAACAGATCGAGGCCATAGGAATAGTTGCGGCTGTCGATGAAAGGTTTTCGTTGCGGAAGCGCGAACTCGATGTAGCCGCCCCAGAGGAAGTCGTTGAACATTTCTCCGTGGACCGCGTCGGGGTGCGCGCGCACGTATTCCACGGCGGCAACCGGGTAACGGTCGGACGGGAAATCGGTCGCGTACAAGGGCGAGCCACCGGCGATTGCAGGTTTGGCCACGATCAGCAGCACGCCAATCGCGGTAATCACAATGACGGCAACATCGGTCTTGTGGCCGATATTTGCTGTCGTTGCGGCCCGATCACGGTATCGCCGAACCCACGGCGAGTCCTGATTGGCCTGTGCAAACTCCGTAAACCATTGTGCGAGTATCGGGGTCACGACCAGTGCGAAAATGGGCACATTGCGTGCCGAGAATAGCGCGAAACAGCCCCAACCACCGATGAGCAGGACATCCGTCGCGTTCGGTTTCGGACGAATGACGATCAATCCGACCGCCAGCAACAATAGCAACAGCAGAAATCCGTGCATGCCCACGGTGTGGAAATTGGGCGAGCCGAATTCCGTGGTCACGGTTGAAAGCTCGCGCGATCCCAGGAAGCTCACAATCTGCGCGGGCAGCCGCCAACCGACCGGGTTTACCAGACAAGCGCCGCCGCAAATCGCCAACAGCGTGGCCAGTTGTTTGGGTTTTGCGTCCGGCGCGGATTGCCGCCACGCATCGAGGGCGCTGCCGACAGCGTACAGGGCGATCAATATCAGACCTGTGGGAAACGCCCCGTGCAAGTTCGCCCACAGCACCATCAGCAGCGGAAGAAGCAGGAACAATCGGCGCGCGGGAATGCGTCCCCGCTGGAACCATCGCAATTGCCAGGCAAAAATCACGGTCAGGAGATGCGTAAACAGGAGCGGGCGCGCCAGCCAGTGCATCGAACAAGCGAGCATCGCTGTCAGGACCAAAACGGTCGCCGTTGCGGCGTCGCAACCTTCCGCCAGCAGTTGGCGGTGGAGCAGCCAGAAGCAGGTGGCGATGAGCGATGCTGCCAGCAACACGACGCCGTTCCATCCGAACCATTGGCCGGCGGCGGCCATGAACACCTCGCTGAGCCATTCCTTGGCCATGGCCGGCCCCCGGTAGGTATGAAGCAAATGGTCTTCCCAGACAACGGCGCGGTGCTGGATCATCCAATCGCCGAGTCGCCGATGCAGCGCGGAGTCGCTGTCCCCGCTGATGAGCACGATGCGGGCGCTGGTAAAATTCAGTCCGAGGAACAGAACCACCCAGAGCACGGCGCTGAGCGAGGGAAGCCACCCATGGCCGGTTGCATCCGGATTAGGCGAAGTGTCGTTCACGGCTGCTTGTGAAACACGGCGGCGACTTCGTTGGAATAGACGCAGTGCCAGCCCGGCAACAGCGCCAGCGCGAGGTTCAGGCGATGATCGACGGGCATCAGCGTCCAATCCACGTGATACTGCTCGATGGCCTGCTGCCAGTTTGTGTGCAGGAGGGACGTGTCATCGTACTGGTGAATCAACGATTCGCCGTAGAAATCGGTGCGGCCATCCACAAATACGCGGTGCTCGGGCAATGCATACATCAGGTAGCCGCCCCACACGTAGTAGTTGAACATGTTCCCCGTGAACAGGTCGGGATGTTGGTGGATGTAGGCCACGGCGTCGACCGGCCATTTCTTCGCGGGCATTTCTGTCGGGTGAGGAAACGCCACAATCGCCACGATGGCGACCACGCCGACCAGCAGCCACGCCCGGGACATCTCATAGATGTCGCGCAACCGGTCCGATAATCGCCGGGCCCAGGCCGGCGCGGCGTCGGCGAGAGCGGTCGCGAGGATGGGGGCCACGAAGATGACGGCCAGCGGGATATTGCGCACGGCGTACAAAGCCCAATACGTCCACGCAATCACCAGCAACGCCGACGTCGGCGACAGGCGCGGTCGCGCCAGCGCCAGCGTGAGAAAGGTCAGCGCCAGCCAGGCGAGAAACCCGTGCGAGTCGAACGCGTGAAAATCGGACGAGGCGTACTCGGCCAGCCAGTTCGTCAGGTACTCGGAGCGAAGGAAGTGAAGATTGTGAACGTGGAGATAATAACCACTCGGATTGAGGAGCGAGACGACTCCGCACAGGACGATGGCGCCGGTGAACACCTTTAGCTTTTGTCGCGCGGCGCTTGATCGGGTTTGGTCGGCGCGGGCTAATATCAGTTCGATCGCGGTCCCGAGCCAGTAGATGCCCAGCGTGATGAACCCAGCCAGGTAGCCACCATGCAAATTGACCCACAAAACCGTCACGATCCCCAGGATGACGAGCAGACGGCGGGCGGACTCACCGCGGTCGAAGCGACGGAGCGCGTCCGACCATAACACCGCGAGGAGGAAGCTGAACGCGTGTGGGCGCGCCAGCCAATGCGTGCAGGCCGCCCACGCGGCGATGAAAGCGACCAGGATCGCGACCGCGTGATTGCCGGTTTCCCGCACCAACTGGCGGTGCAACAGGGCGAACGTCGTGGCGATCAACAGGGCGGTCACGACGCACAACCCATACAGTCCCCACACCCGACCGGCCAGGGCAAAGATAATTTCCGACAGCCATTCCTTGGAGATGACCGGCTCGCCAGGGCGCGTATGGGAAAACACGTCGGCGCGGATGATGTGGCCGGTCTGCAGCATGTATTCCCCGACGCGCCAATGCATGCAGGTGTCGCCATCGCTGGTGGCCATCATCGTGCGCCAGGGTTGCGCGAGCAGGATCAGCAGAATGACCAGCCACAACCATTGCGTGAGCGATGGCATCAGCCACGGCAGGACGCCGCCATACGACACCGGGCCGGAGTTTGGTTGGGGACGGGACTCCGTTTCGGGAACATTTGCGTTCGCCGCCATTTGCGGCAGCTTACGGAACCGCGCCGCCATGTTCAACGCCGAACTGCGTCGGGTCGGCGGAGGATGGCAAACAGGTAAAAGAGGCCGACGAGGATGACCAAGGCGCGGATACCGGTGACGAACGATACTGACTCGAGCAGGCCGCCCACCAGCGCCCCGATGAGGTTCGAGCCGAGCGCGCGGGCCTTGTCCGTGCAGGCGGCGAAGGACTGGATGAAGATCAATCCGCCGAAGAACACGGGCGCGGTCAGAAACCCACTGGCGGCGACCAGCTTGGCGGCGTAGGGCAGCGCGTTGAACCAGTCCAGCGGCACCACGGCCAGCGCCGCCACGGTGATGGCCAGGCCCGAGAAGATGGCCCACTGCGGGAAGCGGGGCCAGCGCCACGCGACAAGGTTCGACAGGAGGATCATCACGAGCACGGCGGAGATGACGATGGCATTCACGATCCAGGTCATGCCGAACAACAGCGTGGCGCGGCTGACGGTTTGCACTTCCAACAACAGGAACGCGGCACCCAGGGCAAAGAAATGCCAATCCGTGGGATGTTGTGCGCCGACGTGACGCCGTTGTGCCAGCAGGACTGCGCCGAGGATGGTAAAAGAAATTACGAGATGCAGTTTTGGGATCTTCGCGCGCTCGAGGTACAAATACGGCCAGTCGTCCGTCGTCGCGCGCGTCGTATCGGGCAAGAGTGTTTGATGAGCCCGAATGAACTCACGGAGCGACACGTCCGCCACATCGTCGATTCGAAGGGAACGGTTGCCGCAGACCAGCGTGAGGTTGCCCCCGCCGCCGCACTGCTGGGGAATCTCTGTGGCAGAATACGCGACGGGGGCGTGTCCAAACACCTCTCGCAGCGTCGCGGCCAGTCTGTCTGCAATCCACGCCCGTTCCGCGCCGAAACTGAGGATGATGATTCCGTCGTCGGCGAGCAGTCGGCGGGCTTCCTCGAAGCTTTCGCGTGTGTACACGTAATGATCGAGCCGCAGGTTGTTGTAGGATGAGCCCAGGGTATGTGAGTCGAGCCAGCCGAACCAGATAATGTCGTAACCGCCAGGGGCTCGTTTGAAGTAGGCGCGCGCGTCGTCGATCGCTACGTGCACGCGCGGTGAATCATACGGATGCTCCGGGTGTAGTTCCTTGCCCAGCGCGTAGATTTGCGGATCGATCTCGACGCAATCGACGGACACGACGTTGTGGCGCAAAGCTGCGGCCGCGTCATTCCCCGTCCCTGCGCCCACAATGAGCATCCGACGAACCGAAGGCTTGAAGCAGAAAGGAAGATTGTAGTGGCCACGCGCAACCAGATTGGTATCGAGAATGTCCGCATGGGCTCGCACAAAACCGTCGGAAAGATCAAGAAGGTGTTGGTAGAACACGCCGTTGACGTCCACGACATACCCCTGCGGTACCCGGTTGGTTCCCGGATCGGCGTAGGCTGGCTGCAAGGTCAGTCGGTGATAGGGGGACCAGACCGTCCGCAGGGCCGGTTCCTGACCGAGCCACGCGACAGGAGGGGCCAGCACAGCCAACGCCAAAGCCATCCACGTACCCGGTTGTCGCCGCACGATCCCCACTGCCGCGATCAAGCCCGCGGCCACGGCGAACCACACGGTTGGCGCCAGCGAAGCCAAACTCAGCGCGTTGAACAGCCAAACACCCATCAGGCTGCCAAAAACGTTTACCGAGTACGCCTGAACGGCGCGTGGATGCTCTTGGAACGCGTGGCCCAAGAGTTGACCGGCGGGTACAAAGGTGAACGCAATGAGATAGGTCAAGAGCGCGATGACGATCAGACCGCAAAGGATTTCCAATGACGACTGGTGGAACCCATCCAACCAGAGCGGTGAATCCTCGAATCCGCTCAGTGCGTACGTCGTGCCGCGGAGATCCAGTGCGTCCAGACGCAGGGGATTGGCGACGAGCACCACCAGTAGCAGCAGGTTCCCGCCCAGTCGCGCAAACGAGACCGGGCGTGATGCGAGATAGCACCCCAGCCCGACGCCAAAGAAACAGACGACCAGAACCAGGTTGCCAAGGTAGGCGAAGATACGAATCTCGGTGCCGATCCACCGGATCAGCACCAGTTCCAAATAGAGAATCAACGCGCTGACGATGAAGATTTCCGCATCACGCCGAACAAGGGAACCGTGGGGTGGATCGAAGTTTGGTTGTGGACGGGACTCCGACTCGGGAACATTTGCGTTCGCCGCCATTTGCGGCAGCTTACGAACCCGCGCCGCAATGTTCAACGGCGAACTGCGCGGGCCAATCCGATGCCGACGACAGCGGCGCCGGTCTGTTTGTGATTTGGACTTGGACTTGCGAGCGCGCCCTGTTATTAGACTTTTAATGGGACTTAGAAAATGATCGGCCGGTTTTGGCGAAGGCTGGCACAGAATCGCCTCCTCGACGTGGCCGCCGTTGCGCTCGCCGCTATTTCGCTGATCCAGTTGTCTCGGCTGGTGCCTGGCCGCGCGAATCAGGATGACTTCGCGCGGTATTATGTATCGGGCCGCCTGTTGCTGGAGGGACAGAACCCGTACACGATTGATTTGATTCCGTTGTACGCGTCACACGGATTCGTCTTGCCGCCCGGGGTACAAGTCATTCGAGCCACATACCCGCCATTGTCCATGTGGCTGTTCGCATTATTCGCCCGGCTCGCGCCCGGCCCCGGCTTCGTGTGTTGGGTGACGGTGGAAATCGGCAGTTTGGTGATTATCCTCTGGCAAACGCGCCGACTGTTGGGGGAACGCGTGACGAAACGCGGCTGGCTATTTGTGTGCGCCGCGGCGCTGGCGTCAGTGCCGGTATACTGGCATTTTGTTTACTCACAAATCGGACTGCTGCTGGCGGCTCTGGTGCTGACCGCCTACGTCTGGCATGTACAGGGCAAACAGACACTGGCCTGTGTCGCCGTGGCGACGGCCGGGTTGCTGAAGGTGTTCCCGCTCGTTCTGCTGCCCTGGTTTTTGTGGCGCAGCGAAGGCTCGGTTCGACGTCGGGCGACGCGCGCGGCGGTGACAGCGGCAGTTACAGGACTGCTGGTCTTCATTACCGGGATCCCGCTGTGGCTGGATTATGTCCGCCGCATCCTGCCATGGCTTCCGGGCGACTCGATGGGAACTTATAACGTCAGCTTGGCTGCCTACGTGGCCAAGCTCGGCGTGGCTGTCTCCGGCGTTTCTCCCGTAGGTGACGCGGCGCGGCCTTGGATTACAATTGGGTGCTACGTGGGCTTGATCTTCATCGCCCTGTGCTATGGGGCGTGCCTGTGGAGCGGACGCGATCCCGAAACCGAATTCTGTTTGCTGTGCGTGGCGATGCTCGCGGGCAGCATCATGACATGGGTGCATGGCCTTGTGTTCCTGATTTTTCCGGTCGCGGTAATGGGCGTGCGGATTGCGCGTCGTCCGTCCTGGGGTGGGGTCGCCCTGCTGACGGTCATCCTGGTTTTTCTTAATAATGTGGTGACGCGTGAGGGGCCGTTTCTCGATCGACATCCGTTGTTGAACGTTTCGCTCAACGATTTGCCAATGTATGGATTGCTGGGCGTGGCGGTTTTCTTTGCCAGGCAATTGCGGGGATCACCCCTGCCGAAGGGCGAATGACGGCGACAGACGGGACCGGTTCGAGCAAGCCGCCGACGGACGCGCTGTCAACGCGGAGTCGGCTTGCCGACCGGACAGTGAACTGGTTGAGGCGGCTGGCGACGAATCGAGTGCTGGATCTCGGGGCCGTCATGCTCACGGTATCGGTTCTCGTCTGGTGGTCCGTGGTCCTTCCACCGCGATGGAATGATTACGACTTCAATCACTATTACGTCAGCGGCCGGATGCTGTTGGAGGGGCAGAATCCATACACGACATCGATGGAAGCGACAAGCCAGGCGTTGGGGTTCCGATACAGCGCGGATCTGCCCATTGCCACGTATCCACCGCCGTTTCTCTGGATATTCACGGGGTTGGCCATGGCGCCGCCGCGGGCGGCGTTCGCCGTCTGGGTGGGAGTGGAATTTGCCTGTCTGGCCGCCATTTTGTGGCTGACGCGCCGGTTGCTGGGAGAAAGATTGTCGCTGCGGGGCTGGCTGTTCGTGGTGGCGCTGGCGACCATTTCACGAACGGTGAGCTACAGCCTGTACTACTCGCAGGCACAATTGCTATTGGCTGGTTTGATTCTGGCGGGGTATGCCGCGCAGCGTGCCGGCCGGCATGGTTGGGCTTGCGTGGCAATTTCGACAGCGGGGATGCTCAAGCTCTATCCATTCATCTTGTTGCCATGGTTCGTGTGGTCCGGCGACGGTGGCGCGCGCGGTCGATGGTATCGGTTGCTCGGAGTGATTGGGTTTGTCCTGGCCGTGTTCGCCGTGACAGGCCCCGGCCTCTGGCGGGACTTTTTTCGGTACGGGATGCCGGCGATTGCCGGGTGGGAAGAAGCCGGGCGGAGCTTTCAGTTTTCGCTGCCGGCCTTGGTCACCAATCTGGGATATCTGCATGACGGTTTCCATCCGTCTCTGGAAGCCAGACAATGGTGGTGGTTTGTCGGGATGCTGGCGGGTTTGGTGGTCTTCGCCACCGCGTACGGGGTGTGTCTGTCGTCGCACCGTGACCCGGAAGCCCAGTTCAGCCTGTTATGCACGGCGATGCTGATCGGGACAGTCACCGTACAGGGCCACTATTTCGTTTTCCTGGTGTTTCCGCTGACGGCGGCGGCGCTCCGCATTGCGGCGAGACCGACCGGGGGCCAGGTCATTTGCCTGGTCTTTGTGGTACTGGCTTTCAATTGTGTCGATCCACCGGACTCGCTCTTCCTCGGGGGGCATATCTTCTTGTACCTGCTGGTGAGCGATCTGCCGCTCTATGCACTTCTCGCGTTGGCTGTCTTTTTCTGGCGGGAATTGCGGAGCCATCGAGAATTTGACAGCGGGCATGCGGTGAGGAGCGAATCCTGAGCGGATGGAATCGAGTGTGGCACAGCCTCGTGCTCGACGTCGCGTCCGCGAGGAAGCGTAAGGGACGGCGCTGGATTTTCTGCGCAGTCGAGCTTCAAGGCAACTTGTAAACAAACAAGGTATACGCAATGCGGGCCACAGGCTGATGTTGCTGGCGCAGCCAGGCCCATTCCGGCCGCATCAGGTGCGTGGCGCTGACGACGAGGTAGCCCTCGTGGATTCCTTGCGCGCGATCCGCATCAACGAAAGTGTGCGGAATCTGGTAATACTCGACAGCAGCGAGGGAATGGAAGTAGTTGATGTAAATGTGCGCGATATGCTGGTTGTCGAGGTAACGCTTCAGTCGTTTCACATCCTGGCCCCAATCCAGATTTGAATCGAGAAGGCATTTATAGCCGCTCGTTGAGCCTCCGGCGAATTCATTGAAATACTGGATGTAGAACGGGTGTGCGAACGCAACGAGCGTGGCCAGCCACACAACCAGCAGTGAACCGACAATCCGGCCCGGGCGCCCCGCTTGCGCTGCTTCGACGCCGATTACGACACTCAACATTGGCAACATTGGCAACAGATGACGGACGCCGATATCGACCTTGTTCGCCATCGCCAGGGCCAGATACAGCAGCGCGCCAATGAGCGGCACGGCTTGAAGCAGCGGCCCGCGCGGGAAACGGCGCAGAGCCGCCGACAACGCCAGCACAGCGGCCAACAGAAGCGGAATGGGCAGCTTGAACCACAGCGCGGCCGGATAGTAGTACCACCATCCGTTTATCGACCATTGTCCGCACAGATACGCTTCGTGGCCGGAGGACGCATGCGCCAGAAAGATCGCCAGGCCTTTGAAAAACGGGGAAGGAATCAACAGCGGGCGCAATGCGCAAAGCCAAGCAGGGACATTCAGGAGTTCCGCCCGCTGCGGACTGATGGCGGGTGGCGGCGAGAAATTGGGGATATAGATGATCAATATCATTCCCCACGCAATGGCGGCGAATCCGAGCAGGTAACCGAAGAGGCGTGAGGGGCGCACGCGCCCGGTTAGCTGCCGCCTGAAAATGAGCGTGAGCGCGGCCAACACAGGAAGCAAAAGCATGGCGGTGAACTTGACCAATAAAGCGCCACCGAACGCGAGGCCGGCCATGGACATGGTGCGTCCATTTGGGGTCTGCAAAAACCGCGCATACATCCAGATTGCCAGCGGAAAGAACAGGGCGATGGCGGGATCGGTCAGGATCAAGTGGCCATAGGCCAGCGCAATTGGATTGAAAACCCAGGTGATCAGTGCCAGCAGGCCGCCGAGTTCGTTGCTGAGCGATCTTGCCCACGCGAAGATGACCAGGCCGGTCATGAGCGTGATGGCCACCTGCATCAGCCGCCCCCAGAACAGCAGATGTTCCGCATCATTCCCGCTTCCATACACCAGACTTTGGCCAAACAGTTCCGCTTCCAAGACCGGGCAATAGTAGAAATCGCGACCGTTGGGAAATGCCTCGCCGATGGGGATTCCGCTATAGTCCCACCGCGCGGCGTTGGGAAAATCGACTTGCTCACCGAGCAACTGGCTGGCCTTCGGAGAGAGTGTTGCGCCGCTGATTCGCAATGGCAAGGCGCTCCATAGTTGGGCGAGTGGCGGATGTTCGAGGTCGAATCGGAAGCCATGGCCCAGCCAGTAGGTGTAGCCGGCGCCAAGGATCACGGTCTCATCGACGGTTGCCGTCTCCTCTCGCATGGCCGTAACCATGAGCACGGCCATTACCGCCAGGAGCAACGCGGCGAGACTGTACACTAGCCGGCGAGAAATCATCACCGCACTCTTATGCTGCCGCAGTGGTCGAGTCCAGAGTTTTCAAGTCCTGGTTGCCGCACTGGCAACGTTTGGACTGCGGGCGCTTGCAAAAAGCCTGCTCGTGGACGGGAGCGCGTGACGCCCGCCCCATTCATCGGGTGAAACAGACCGGAAGGCGGTCCGCGCAACCACAATTCGTCATCGCGCCGCAGCTCGGACCGGAATCTTGCGGATTGAACTCGAACAGCCTCCGCAACTCTGTTAGTGCAGGGAGGCGCGTGACGAAAGCGATGAACTGGTTGAGACGGTTGGGACAGAACCGATTGTGGGATTTCGGGGCGGCGGTGATTGCGGTACTCGGCATCGTGCATATCGCGATGGCGCTGCCCCAGCGCATGAGGAAGGAGGACTTTGCGCATTACTACGTCGCCCGTCAACTGGTCTTCGACACAGACAATCCATACACTGTTCCCGTGGCGCCGCTGTACGCGCAACAGGGGTTGGACACCGAAGGGGTATTGCTGCATATCACAGACCCGCCAACCGTGTTGTGGCTGTTCGCGCCGCTGGGGTTGCTGCCTCGGCACGTGGCATTCGACTTGTGTGTCTGCGTTGAGATCGTGAGCCTGATCCTGGTTCTGTGGTTGACACGACGATTGCTGAACGGGCGGCTGTCGGCGCGAGGTTGGATGTTTGTGTGCGCCGCCACGGTGACTTCGGGGACCGTCTACTGGCACTTTTGTTATACGCAAATGCAGTTGTCATTGGCCGCAGTGTTTTTGGTGGCCCTGATGAGCCAGAGAGCGGGGAAACATACCACGGCGTGCTTGCTGGTAATGGCGGCGGGTCTGTTGAAATTGTTCCCGTTCGTTTTGTTGCCCTGGTTTCTCTGGCGCAGCTCCGGCGGGTGGGTGGCGCGGGGGAGACGGGCGGCATTGGTCGTTGGGCTGATCGCGGCCTGTGTTTGCCTCACAGGGATTGGACGATGGATGGAGTTTATCCGCGACGCGATGCCCGTCCTCCGGTGGTATGCAGAACGGGCCTCGGACAGTTTCAGTCTCGGATCGCTGGCGGCGAAATGCGGGCCGGACTTGAGAGTGATCGGCCCGCTGCTGGGGCCGGCATTGGTCGCGTTCTGCTACGCGAGTTGCTGCTGGTTTCGCGGTGACAGGGAGGCGGAGTTTTGTTTGCTGTCGGTCGCCATGCTGGCGGGCGGGCTGGTGGTGTGGCCGCACTATCTTGTATTTCTGATTTTTCCCATGGCTCTGGCAGCGACACGAATTGGCGCGAAACCGACGGTGGGACGTCTGATCCTGTTTGTGCTGCTGGGGCTGGCTATGAATCGTTTCCGCCTGCCTGGCTCGCCTTTTCTTGTGCGGCATGTGCATTTGTTCTTCCTTGTTTGCGCCATTCCGCTGTATGGACTTCTTGGGTTGGCTGCTTTCTTCTGGCAGGAAATGCGCGCTCGTCGGGAGCCGGCTTCCGCTTCCGCTGGCGAATGAAAAAGAGTTCAGCGTCACCCCAGACGAGGGAGGCGTCGCCCCGTTTTCGCTAGAACCTTGCGGCCAAGTCTGTTAGTGGAGCCGTGATGAGGCAGAGACCATGAGCGGGGAATGGATCGCAAAGCTTGTCCGCGCGGCGACATGGTTCTTGCTGGCCATCCTGCTGGCGGCGACGGTGCTGTGGCAGGTTCATCTCGTGGGTTTTCTGGACTTCGATGGCGAGTTGCTGTCCACGGACGCCGAGTCGCTCTACGGGCTTCGGTGCGCGCGCGATGGCGGGTCGCCGTATCACGATTTCTCTCATGCGCCGTATGCGGTAACGTTGTACGGCCCGCTGTTTTACGTGGTGCCGGGCACGATCGCGCGGGTACTCCACGCCTCGTGGATCGGCACGATTGTCTGTGGCCGGTTGTACACGTATCTGTCGTGGCTTGGCGTGGCCGTGGTGATTTATGCGCTGGGACGACGAATTGGCTGCCAGGGGCCGGCGGCGGTGGCGGGCGTGCTGCTGTGGTTGAGTGGGACACTGGCATCGGGTTGGGCCGTCGCCTATCGGCCGGATGCGACCGCGATCCTGTTGGCGCTCGGCGCGCTCTGGGTATATCAACGCGGCGAATCCGCGCGGGCTGTGGCCCTGACCGTGGCGTTGCTCGTGGCGGCCTTTTTGCACAAGCAGACTGCCGCCGTGTCCGTCTTGCTGGCGATTGCGATCACCGAGATCGAACGGAGACGGTTCGGTCGCGCCGTCGCAGTCGTTGGAGGCTGGACGATCTGCACGATCATTGCCGTCGCCGTCACCCAGTGGCTGAGTCGGGGGGCGTTTGTGAAGAATGCGTTTGAGGCGGTGGCGGTGTGGGCCGGGTCGGGCCAGGTGTGGGGTTTTTTGAGAGAAGCGATGATTCGTGGCATGGTGGTGTTCGCCGGTGCCGCGATGAGTTACGTTCTGTTTCGCCACGAGGAACGGTTGGCGTTGCTGCGGCGAAGTTTCATTGTCAGCGTTATGCTGACGCTGGTAACCTCAGCCAAGGCTGGCGCACAACTCAACTATTACCTCGAACCATTTGCCCTGGCCTGTGTACTGGCCGCCGGGTTGCTGCGGGACGAGGCTCCACCGGTCACCGGCCGGCTCGCCGGACCGTTGCGCATCGGGTGGTTGGGACTGGCCATCATGGCCTGTGCCGCCAACCTGTCGTGGACGGGGGCGCGTTTTCCGGCGTGGTGCCATGACATGCTCGATCATGGCGCGATCCGCGCCCAACAAGCGCGAAACTGGGAGCGGCTGGCGGGTTGTCTGGGAGAATTGAACGAACGGGTGCTCGTCGAGGATTTGTACCTCGCCGTTCGTCAATGTCCGACACCGTGCGTTGTGCATCCCCGCCATCTCGAGGCGCTTCGCGGCGCAGGTCTGTTCGACGATTCAGACCTGGTGCGGCGGATTGCGGACGGGCGGTTCGATGCCATCATCGCCAGTTTCCCATTGGAGCAGAAGGCGCCCACGCGACAATTTCCGGCGCGCTGGCTTGACGCGGCAAACCGGCGGTATGTACTGGAGCAACGCTGTGAGGGAGATGGGCCGGGTGACGCATTTTATGTCTATCGCGCAACGCACGGGGCAGATCCACGCTCGCCGACGAACTAGCGAGGAGCGATCAAGGATTCCATGACACCACAAGAAACGAAATCCACCAGTGGAGGTGATGTCGTGGGGCGGCAACGCCGCGATTATTGGACGGCGCTCGCCTTCTTTCTACTTGCCCTGGCGATGCGAATTCCGTTTCGCAGCCACTTCGCGTACCACTGGGACAGCGCGCAGCTCGCGCTGGCGATCCGGCAATTCGATATCCGGTTGAGCCAGCCGCACGCGCCGGGCTATTTCCTGTACGTGATGTTGGGACGGCTCGTGGACCGTTTCGTGGGCGACCCGCACGCGAGTCTGGTGTGGATCAGCGTCGTGTTTGGCAGCGCGTTACCATCGTTGCTCTATCTGCTGGGAACGATGATGTTCGGACGCGGGGCGGGCGTCGCGGCGGCCGGGATGGCGTTGACGAGTCCGCAAATCTGGTTTCATAGCTGCGTGGCATTGACGTACATCGTGGACAGTTCTTTGGTCTGCGCCGTCGTGCTGGTATTGTGGTTGGCCATCCAGCGGGGAGGCACGTGGTGGGACGCGGTTGCGGTCGGAGCACTGTTGGCGGTACTGGGGGGTGTTCGGCAACAAAGCGTGCCGGAACTGGTGCCGCTCGTTCTGTTCGGGTTTTGGCGGTTCCAACGGGCGCGGGCGGCCAAGCTGGCGGTGGCGGCAGCGGTGGCCATTGGATTGGGGCTTTTGTGGCTTGTGCCGATGCTGCGCACGTCAGGCGGGCTCGGGACTTACCTCGCGATTGCGCGGCTCCACGCCGCGTTCAACGCGCCAGCGACCGTTTGGGGGAATGGTTGGGAGGCGCTCCTGCAGAACGTGGCGAACATGACGGGATTCTGCCTGAACGGCTTGATGTTTGCCGCGGTGGTGTTGGTAGCGGCGCTTCTTCATCGCGCGATTCGAATGACCGACGAACAGAAACACGCGTGGGACAGCCACAACGCGCTGGCGCTGCAAGTGTTGGCGGCATGGGTTGTGCCGATGGTGATCTTTGGAACGGTGATCGGGTTTACGAAGCAGCCGGGCTACGTATTGAGCTATCTGCCGGCAATGTTTTTGTTGACAGCAGTCGTGATCGGCAGTCTGAAGAGCGCCAGACACAGGGCGGAAACGATCGTGGCCATTTGCGCGGTGAACGTGATTTCCTTTGTCGCCTGGCCAGGGCTGTGGGGCCGGGTTTTCTTCAAAATGGCGCGAACGGCCCGCGAGATTGCCACCCATGACGCCGACATCGCCCGCATGGATGCGGCGATCCGAAAATCGTACTCACCCAACGAAATTGTCATTGGCCATGCGGAAGAGTTCTATCTATACGGCATCAGAATATTCCAGCTTCACCTGCCCGAGTACGAGCAATACCAGATGGCGGCGGATTCCACGGTTTTGACCCCATCAGGAAAGCGAATGTGGCGCGTACAGGATGGTCGGCTCGATTTCGTGGAGAAGCCGGATCTGAAGGGTAAGAGGGGGATTCTCCTTTTGGTGCCACCGGCTGAGGGGGTCGAGATCTTCACCCCGTACCTTTCGGCGAAAAGCATGCAAGCCGCGATACGGGATGGGAGCGGCCTCTATTTTATTCCATCTACGGAATTCGAGATTCGACGCTAACTTGGTGCTGTCTGCGCAACAGGGATGTGGATTCGCATGAGTGAGAAGGAAGAGATACGGCTTTAAGAAAACTGTCCAGAAACTGAACACTCTATCGTGACATGTTCGGATCATTGGTCAGAGATGGGAATTTGGTGTAACACCTGTTCGGTATGCCCATAATGGACATCGGGTTGAGTGTGTAGCTTAATATATTCACGAACAAGGTGTTGCATAAATATTACAATGCATCTCTTCTATGTAGGCTCACGGAACCAACGCAGTGGCACGTATGCTGCTGACATAGGCGGCCATAAACGGAAGTCCGTCGGGTTGGCAGATGAAGAAGACAATCAGATGAAGGAGGTGAATGTGATGAAGAAAACTCTCCGAAAACTGTACGCCGGTTTGAAGTCGCGCAAAGGCCAGAGCTTGGTTGAATACGCGCTGATTCTGGCGCTCATTGCTGTCGTGGCCGTGTTGGTGCTGAAGGGTCTCGGCAACCACATCAATAACACGCTGTCGAGCGTGAATAACAACTTGCCGTAACTTGGCAACTAAAACATGCCCAAGATGGGGGTGAAGCAGGTAACAACCTCTTCACCCTCTTGGCTTTTCTATCCCGCTCTTGTTCCCTTCTGGCCTGACAGATCTATCAGCCTGAAGTGGTGATTCTGCCCGCGTATCGTGTTGACACCGGGCAGCTCTTTTTGTACTGACTGCCTTGGGCAGATTGATGGGGTCGTGAGAAGCGGGTACGGTCATGAGGCCGGATCGAAGCAGCAATTCGAGGAGACCGGGATGATGATGACCTCGGTGTGTTGATTGAACATTTTTGGCGATGTTCGGGTTGGCACTCACTACTTGCCGTCATTTCGGGCAAGAGGCCCAGCAGTGCTCTACCAACCACCACCCCAAGGGGCCTCGGCGACCCGACTTGATAATGAGTCAGAATTTAACGGTAAAAAGCCTCGTCGTGGCTGTGGAATTCAGCCGCATGAATTAGCGGTCTCACATGCATGAGGATGACCGCCAGTGCCCAAAAACAAGGTTGGTAGGCGGATCGCTCGTGATAGATAAAGCTCGCAAGACGATGAATGGGATGCTTGGGCGCAATGTCCCAGAAACCACGGAGTCGCGTCGTCGTGAGGTCGTGATTGGGCCATGATTTCGCGCCTTTCTCAATTTTGATATTGCATTTTATATATTGAAGGCACAGCATTTGCTTGTCTTAGGTCAAAACGTCGAACTAAGGAGGACTCAATGGCTAAGAAACCGGGTGCTGGTGGTATTATTCTGGCGGCGGTAGCCCTAGGGCTCATCGCGGCCTACATGATCTACCGGCTCGAAAGCAATCGAGAAAAACAGGCCAAAGAGCACTGGATTCCGATCGTGGTCGCACGGGAGGACATTCCGTCCCGCACCAAGATCACCAGCGACATGGTTACATTGATGCCCTACCCCAAGGATCTTCTCACCCCGGGAGCCGTGCAGGATCGCAAGGAAGTGGAGGGGCGCATTACCTTGGTGCGACTCAAAGCCAAGGAGCAGATTCGATCATCAGACCTTCTGGCGGAGGGCCAGACACCGAGTCTCTCCTATGACATCCCAGAAGGCATGAGGGCCATGGCCATCGGGGCCAGCGAAATCAGCGCCGCCGGCAATGCCGTCAAACCCGGTGACCATGTAGACATTTTAGCGACATACTCCGAACCCAACACGCATCAGGAGACAACTCGGCTGGTCCTGCAGAATGTTCTTGTACTGGCAGTCAATCAGGCCGAGACGAATACTCAAGGGCCGACGGGCGCCAAGAGTTCGATGACGCTCGCGGTCAAACCCGAAGAAGCCGAGCTCCTGACGGCCGCTGATCGCGCGGGCGTGCTGCGCGTGATGCTTCGTGCTCCTTCGGACAAGAAGATCATTGACAACCAAGCTGTCACCGTGCGCGACATCCAGGGGTCGAAGACATTTGAGGTGGCCCCACGTTCTCCGGATTCACAATCCACCCCCATCATTATTTCGCCGTCAAACCGTCAGCGGTCGGAAATCGAGATTATCCGAGGCACACAAGAGCAGACGGTGCCGACACAATAGGAACCGCCAGCAGGGGTTTCGAAACAAAAGGACACATCGAAAGGACACACAAAAATGAAGAAAAACCAATGGAGCGCGGTAGTGGGGATGATCGTGATGGTGTTGGCTCTCGGACTGTTCTCGACTCCGTACGCCCATGCTCAGCAGAGCATCCAGGTGGGTGTCGGCGAGGCGGTCACGATTCCTGGCGAGAACATCGCCAAGGTGGCCATTGCCGACCCCGCGTGCGCGGACGTGGTACCCCTTTCTGACAAGGAACTCAGTGTCATCGGCAAGAAGGCCGGTGTCACCAGCTTGACGATCGTCAAAAACGACGGCTCGCCGACCCAGTTGACACGCGTCGAAGTGGTCAACGACGCCGCGGCGCTAACCATTCGTGAGATGATTGGAAACTCAAACGTCACCGTGCGGGCCATTGGCGATTCGCTGGTGCTCGATGGCAAGGTGGACGACGAACTCGTCGCGCAACGCGCGGTCCAGGTCGCCACCGCCTTCAAACCCCAGGTCGTGAATCTGCTCGAGATCGCGAAGCCCCGCCAAATCAGGGTGCGCACCCGCATTGCCGAAGTGAATACGGAAGCGATCAAGAACATCGGATTCCAGTGGTTTGGGCCTGCGGGTCAGGTGCAGTACGCCATGCAGTACGTGGGCGGTGGTTCCATTATCAGCGGGTTCATTCCCACCGCGAGCGAATTCGGCTCGCCCGGAACCGTGATTACTCCCCAAACGGTCACCATGGACGTGCTCCTGGATGTATTGATTTCCAAGAGTTACGCGAGATTGCTATCCGAGCCCACGTTGGTAACGTTCAGTGGGAAAGAAGCGAGCTTTCTGGTTGGATCGGAGATTCCGATCGTCGAAACGTTGCCGAATTCGTTCACGGTGGAATTCAAAGAAGTCGGTGTGCGCATGAAGATCAAGCCGATGGCCGACAGCGAAGGCCGCATCAACACGACCATTCATGCGGAAGTCAGTCAGCTCACCGGACAAAGTTTCGGCGGGCTCCCCGTCATCGCGGACAAATCTGCGGACACGGTCCTGCAGGTCAACAACGGACAGACGATCGTCATCGGCGGCTTGCTGGAGAACAACCTCAGCAAGGACGTTATGCGGAAATTGCCCTGGTTGGGTGACCTTCCGGTGCTGGGCGCGCTGTTTCGCGACAAACAGTTCGACCAGGCCAAGCGCGAAGTCCTGTTCTTCATGACGCCGGATATTTTGACGGACTCTCCAAACGACCTCGTGGCCACCGGTGCGCAGTCACCCGCCATGAAACAGTGGGTCACCACATGGCATAAAGCGGGCGTGCTTTCCCGTCATGATGAGGACAAGGCCGATCTGCGCGAGCATGAGAATGCCGTCAAGGACGACTGGGGTCTGCACCATCCCGATCATCTCGGATTCCCCCATCACGATTCGTCCGACGATTCGCCGGACAAATCCAAGGTCAAGAACGCCAAACCGTCCGGTTCGTCGTCATCGACGCCAGAGACATCAACGAACTACTCTCCGGCCCGACCGGCAGAGTAGAATCGGGGACAGAGATGAAGGAGGATTGCCCGTATCGAATGTGCTAGGTTACCGGCAAGGGGATGTAGGCCAGACACATGGATCACATCAACGTCATCATCGCCGAAAATGAGTTGGGCGAACGGGAAAAGCTGAAGAGCCTGCTTGCGGGCGAATCGGACATTCAGGTCGTCGGCGAAGCGCGGGACGGCAAGGAATGTCTGGATCTCGTCAGCCGCCACCGGCCGGACGTCGTCCTCATCAAGGAGGACCTGCCGGTGGTCAACGGGCTGACCGCCGCCGAACAGATCAGCACGGACCTGCCCGACGTGGGCGTTATCCTCATTCTCACGGGCTCGGAAGGCCAGGAAGTCTGGCATAAGATGTTGCGTGCGGGCATCAAGGAATTCATTACCCGCCCGGTCACAGCCGACCGCCTGCTCGAAGAAGTCCGCAAAGTGGCGACCATCCAGGCCAAAACGTCCAAGCGAACCGGCGCGGCTCCCCCCGCCCCGGCCGCAGCAGAACCCGAAGCCCCGAAACATCGAGTTGTCACCATCACCGGTCCGCGCGGCGGTTGTGGGAAGACCGTGATTGCCACCAATCTCGCCGTCGCCCTCGCCAGGGCCAGCGAGAATGTGGCGCTGGTGGACCTGAATCTCTGGGGCGGCGATGTCGCCATGCTGTTGGATGTGTCACCGAAGCGGACACTCGGCGACCTCCTTCCCGGCTTCGGGGGCATCGACTACGATGTCGTGGACAGCGTCATGTCGAAACACCCGACCGGCGTATCGGTTTTACCGGCCCCATTGACCGGGACATTCGATGGATCGACGCTTTCCCGCTACATGGTGCAAAGCATCCTGGAAGCACTTCGGGAACATTACGAGTATATCATCGTGGACACGGGCTACGCGAATTTGGAGTCGACTCTCGCCGCGATGGATTACTCGGACCTGATCCTCGTTGTGGTGGGCATGGATCTGCCGCGTCTGCGCGATGGAAAATTGTACTTGAAGAACCTGCTGGCCGCCAACTATCCGAAAGAAAAACTCCGCGTCATCGTCAATCGGACAACCAACTCGAAGGAAATCTCTTCGGCGGAAGTCGAGACAATCCTGGAGTTTCCGGTGACGGCCCAAATTCCGAGCGATGACGCCCTCGTGGGTTCCTCGGTGAACCTGGGACAAACCTTCGTCAGTTCCAGCCCAAACAAGCCGGTGACCCGGGCGCTGTTGGAACTGGCCGAGGCCATGGCACCGGGCGCCTCCCTCGAGAAGAAACGGACGGGGCGATGGTTTTCGTTCATGCAATGAGCTAAGCTAGAACAAAGAGTGGCATATTATGGCGACTACCCCCGAAATCAGTGCGCAGTTGTATTCGGAATCCAAGAACGCGATCCTGGCGTATCTGGTTCAGAATATCGACCAGAAGCTGCTCGAAAAAGGGGATGAAGCGCTGTTGCGCCGCCGGGTCGAGGAGCTCGTCGAAGAAAAACTTCGCTCGGAAAAATTGCCGTTCTCGCGTCAGATGCGCAACCGGCTCGTCTCCGACATGGCCGACGAAATTCTCGGCTTCGGTCCGATTGAGCCGCTGCTGCGCGATCCGACGGTCACCGAGGTCATGGTCAACCGACCCGACCAGGTGTACTGCGAACGTTTCGGCAAGTTGGAGTTGACGGACATTCAATTTCGAGACTTCGAGCATATCCGTCACGTCATCGACAAGATTGTCACCCCGCTCGGCCGTCGTGTGGACGAGTCCAGCCCGATGGTCGACGCGCGACTCCCCGACGGCTCCCGTGTCAACGCCATCATCTCGCCGCTGTCGCTCAACGGCCCGGTGCTGACGATCCGAAAATTCTCGGTTGACCCCTACACCGTCGAGGACCTCATCGGCTTCGGCACGATTACCCAGGGCATGGCGGCGTTTCTGGCCGCGTGTGTGAAAATCAAGTTGAACGTCCTGGTTTCCGGCGGTTCGGGCGCTGGCAAAACGACGCTGTTGAACGTGCTTTCCTCCTTCATTCCCGAGGGCGAGCGCGTGGTCACCGTCGAGGACGCCGCGGAATTGAAGCTGCACCAGCCGCACGTCGTGCGGTTGGAATCGCGCCCGCCCAACATCGAAGGCAAGGGTGAAATCAGGATTCGCGACCTCGTCCGCAACTGCCTGCGTATGCGCCCTGATCGTATCGTCGTCGGCGAAGTGCGCGGCGGCGAGGCGCTGGACATGTTGCAGGCCATGAACACCGGCCACGAAGGCTCCATTTCCACGATTCACTCCAATTCGCCCCGCGACGCCCTGGCCCGTATCGAGACCATGGTGATGATGGCGGGGATGGACCTGCCCTCACGCGCGATCCGCGAGCAGGTGGCCGCGGCCATTCACCTGATCGTGCAGATCAGTCGGTTGAGCGACGGCAGCCGCAAGGTCGTCAGCGTGAGCGAAATCCAGGGCATGGAAGGCCAGGTCATTGTGCTGCAGGACCTGTTTGCGTACCAGCAAAAGGGCATCGGCGAAGGCGGCAAGGTCTTGGGAACAATGCAGGCCACCGGCATGGTTCCGAAGTTCATCGACCGCTTCAATGCCTCCGGGATTCATTTGCCCCCGGAAATTTTCAAGAGAACAAGTGAGATTCGGTAGTATGGACAACAACCTCCTCATCATTGTGGTCCTCGCCGTGGCTGCCTGCGGGTTGCTCGGCTACGGCCTGTATTTGCGGGCGAACCGCCGCCGGGCCATCCTCGAGGAACGGTTGGAGACCTATGCTACCATCGAGGAAGAGGCCGCCCGAACGGCCCAGGCAGAGCTGCAACCGTCCAGTCAGGTTCCCCGGCTGTTTCGCATGCTCTTGGGCACGGGTTACATGACCCATCTGGAAGACGAACTCGCGCGCGCGGACATCCCGATGCGTCCATCCGAGTATCTGTTGTTGCGGGTGGTCCTGGCAGCTTTCGGCTTCTTGTTCGGCCGGTACGGCCTCGGCTACCTGCACAGCGGTATCCTGCTCGCCATTTGCGGCCTTGTGGTCCCCGTGTTTGTGGTTCGCGCGCATCAAAACCGCCGGCGCAACAAATTCGTCAAGCAACTGGCCGACGCCCTCATGCTGCTCACCAATTCCTTGCGGTCGGGCTACGGGTTCGTCAAGGGTCTGGAACTTGTTGCCAAGGAAATGAGCGATCCAATCTCGAAGGAATTGAACCGCATGTTGCGCGAGGTCAACCTCGGCGTGACCGTCGATGACGCGCTGTTGAACCTCGGTCGGCGCGTGAACAGCCAGGATCTGGACATCGTCATCGGCGCCTATCTCGTTCAGAAGGATGTCGGTGGCAACCTGACCGAGATCATGGAAAAGGTCGCGGAAACAATCCGCGAGCGATTGCGGATCCAGGGCGATGTGCGCGTGTTGACTACCCAGGGTAAGCTCTCGGGATTGATTGTTGGGGCGTTGCCGTTTGGCGTGGTCGGGATTCTCTCGCTGTATGCACCCGATTATTTCAGGTCCATGTTTGGTCCCCCCATTGTGGGACATCTGTTTGGGCACGATCTCCCGATGGGCGTGGTGTTACTGGCCGCCGGCTTGTGTCTCCAACTGATCGGCGCCTACGTCATTTACAAGGTGATTAACGTCAAGGTGTAGCCCATGCTTATCCTGGCCATTTTCACAATCTTTATCGCCGTCATTCTGGGCGCGGTCGGCTTTTACCGTACGTCCTCTCAGTTCGCCGTCGAGAAACGTATCGAACGAATCATGACGGCCGATGCCGAGACACCCGAGGAGGAATTGGCGAAGCCGTTTGTCCAGCGCGTGCTCCTGCCGCTGGGCGATTCGGTGGCGAGATTGTTCCGCGGATACACGCCGGCAGAAATGGCTGAGCGCACGCAAAAGAAGCTCGTCATGGCGGGCCTGTTTCCCCGGGTGACGGCCGTGCAATTGATCGGGCTGTGCTGGTTCAGCGCGGCGGGCTGTGTGATTCTGATGTTCCTGATGATTCTGGCGCTGGGCACGACGCCGGGGGGCGATTTCAAGTACACCGATCCGTGGAACATCGCCTATCTGTTGATCGGCGCCTTTGGCGGGTACACCCTGCCGCAGTTCGTGCTCGGCCGAAAAGTGCGGAATCGGCAGGAGGAGATCCTGGTGAATCTGCCCTACTCGATCGATATTCTCTCGATCAGCGTCGAGGCGGGCATGGGTTTTGACGCCGCGGTCGGATACACGATGCGCAAGATCAAGGGGCCCCTCGCCGAGGAGTTCTCCAAGACGCTCAACGAGATCCGTCTGGGTAAACCCCGCCTGGAAGCGCTGGATGACCTCGGCAATCGTACCGGGGTCGACGACCTGAAGACGTTCATTACCGCGGTGGTGCATGCCAGCCGGTTGGGCGGCAGCATTACCAACACGCTGCGCATCCAGGCCGACTCGATCCGCACGCGCCGCCGCCAACGCGCCCAGGAACAGGCGATGAAGGCGCCCATCAAAATTGTTTTTCCGCTCGTATTTTTCATTTTCCCGGCGCTGTTCATCGTTCTGCTTGGTCCCGCGTTGGTCAGCGTGTGGAACCAGTTGGGGCAATAGTCGGCACAGGAGCGGATTGCCATGGTATTGGTCAACGCCACCAAGAAAACGATTGTCTCCGACAAGTGCCACTTCGCCAATACGGTGCTCAAACGCATGGTGGGGTTGCTCAACCGCGGGCGATTTGAGGAGGGCGAAGGCTTGCTTCTGGATCGATGCTACGGCATTCACACCGTCGGGATGCGGTTCCCCATTGACGTGCTCTTTCTTGACAAGGATTTGCACGTAATTCGCGCCGTCAAGGCCCTGCCGCCGTATCGCACGTGCGTGGTCAAGAAATCCGTGTACGTCCTGGAAGTCCCCGTCGGGGCGCTCGACGCCTCGCACACCGAAGAGGGCGACCAGATCCAGATCCGCACTGCCAATAACGACACGACGACCGGCGCGCGCGCCGCCGCGACGGACCAGGTTCCGTCCGGCTCGTAAGTCGGCCGTTAGCGGCCGGGGACGAGGTAATTTTCCGCCACGCGACAATACTTCTCCGCCCAACCCTTGATCCTGGCCCGTTCCGTCGCCCCGACCTGGCTGACCACCTTTGCGGGGGAACCATACACCAGCGACCCCGGTGGCACTTGCAGGCCTTCGGTCAACAACGCGGCTGCGCCGATAATGCTTTGCTCGCCCACGACAACGCCGTTCATCAATACGGCTCCCATGCCCACCAGCACCTCGTCGCTCACGGTGCATCCATGCAGGACGACGCGATGGCCGACCGTCACGTAATTGCCCACCACGCACGCAAATTCGTCGGCCACGTGGCACACGCTGTTGTCCTGGATGTTGGTGTGGTGGCCGATCACGACGCGGTTGATGTCCCCGCGCAGGACGCTTCCGAACCAGATGCTCGATTGCTCGCCGATCTCGGTGTCGCCGATTACCCGCGCAGTGTCGGCGAGAAACACACCCGCGCCGATGCGCGGTCGTTTCCCCAGATATTCCAGGACGTTGGCCACGAAGCGAATTCTGGCGATGCGCGTTGCAAAATGCAAAGCAGTTTTGGCAGAATTCCCCGACCCTATGCGAAAGTCAAAACCGACTCCGCCGAACTGGATCATCGCCCGCCTCGGCGACGATGGGAACTGGTGGGTCGCGGAAGCCAGCCAGGACATCTACTGGGGGGAAGGGATGCGCGGAGTGCTCGATCCGCGCCAGATCGCCCATGTCGCCGAAGTGCTGGACGAGTACCAACCCCATGGGTTCCGCCGTTATCTCTTCGATGACGCCTTCCAGTTCTTCCAACTGGAGTCCGAGATCGATGACGAGCGCGTGAGACTTGCGCCCGTCGATCCGGATGATGTTGGCGCTGCCAACGAACAGATTTTCGCTCTGCCGCTGATCGACGACGAGGAAACAGGCGCGTACTACGATCTGCTCGATGCCATCAGCGTCGCCCGCATCCGCAAACTCAACGCCACGCACCACTACGTCCGCGATTGCACCGAGCTGGACATGAGCGAGGAACTCGATGCGCTGGATCGCGACCGCTACTTCGCGTCGGAAAGCATCCACTGTTTCGACGAGATCAACGAGATCCTCCAATGGAGCCCCGCCGAATGGGACGAGCCAGGCTCTTAATCTTGCTGGCCGCAACGGCTTGGTGTGCAGCCAGTTATGCGGCGGATTGGTCTCCGCTGGAACGCTACCAACAGTCGATCTCCCGCGCCGATTTTGAGGGATTGCTCGCCGGTGTCTATTGTCCTTCCGGCGCGCTCACGAATTACCTGGTGTTTGGCACCAACTCCGTCACGGTCTTTTCCACGCCCGAAAAGACCAACGCGCTGTTCACCCTTCGTTTTTCCTCCGCAGCTTCCTCCTCCGTCTCCCATTCTCCGTTGACCCTCAAGCGCATCGTTCTCGACCCCGGTCACATCGGCGGCGAATGGGCGCGCATGGAAGAGCGCTTCTTCGAGCGGGGTAAAGACCGTCCCGTGCAGGAAGCCGTGCTGAATCTCACCGCGGCCCGGTTGTTAAAGACACGGCTCGAAGCCGCGGGGATCGAGGTCTTTCTCACCAAGGACAACTTCGAGCCGGTCACCGACAAACGCCCTGAAGATTTCCGCGCGCAGGCGGAACAGGACACCCCGCTTGCGCGGTTCGATGCCTTCCCGCCGCTGGATCGCGAGGCCGCGCACGCCGATGCGGTCCGTAAACGAGCCGAGAATCTCTTTTACCGCAGCTCCGAAATCGCCGCGCGGGCGCGCCTGGTCAACGAGCAGATCAAGCCCGATCTCACCATCTGCATGCACTTTAACGCCGTCGAATGGGATCAATGCCAGAATCTGGTGGACGATAACCGGCTGGTTGTGTACGTGCACGGCGACTATCTCGCGTCCGAATTGAAAGACGACGACCAGAAGCTGCGGTTGTTCTCCAAGCTGCTGGAACGTTCCCATCCGATCGAACAGACTGTGGCCGAAGCGGTTGCCACCGCCATGGCTGGCGCCACCAAACTACCGCCGGTCGAATACGGCCCGTCCGGCGGCGCGATCCATGTCGGTGACAACCCGTACGTGTTCGCCCGCAACCTCGCCGCCAACCGACTCTACAATGGCCCCGTCGTTTTCCTCGAACCGTACTACATGAACAACCGCGTCGTGTACGAGCGCATCCAGCTCGGCGACTACGAGGGCACGCGCGATGTGGACGGCACGCCGATGAAGAGCATCTTTCGTGAGTACGCCGATTCGGTGGCGGATGGATTGCAGAAACTGATCGCCCCGCAGGGCAAGCACTAACGTTTTGTCACAGCTTATTTGACAGGCTGCCCCTCACCTTGATCCTCTCCCCGCACACGGGGAGAGGAAACGAAGTGCGTCCCCCTCTCCCTTTTCAAGGGAGAGGGTCAGGGTGAGGGTTCATTTTCCCGCCCTGCCGCGCCCATCGAATCAAGCGTGTTGCAGCCCTAACGGTTTCGTCGAAATTGCTCGACGAGTCGGTCGAACCGGCTCTCGTACATCATCTCGTAGAACTTGAACCGATCCGGAAACAAACGGGCCGCCTCGGTTTTTAGAAACAGGCGTTCGATGGAGATGTCGCGTTCGGAGATGTCCGTCGCCACAATAAGAAAGGCGAGGCGATCGACGCGCCGTTGAATCCGACGGTAGGCCTGTTCGCTTGGAAACACGGGATAAAGTACCACAGCTTGCGCAACCGCGCGAATGCGGTGTAACAGTTGCAGGTTTACAATCATAGAGACAAGCGACAATACCCCTCACCCTGACCCTCTCCCTCAAGGGGAGAGGGGAAGAACGGTGGTAAACGCAGTGGTTTTCCTCTCCCCTCCGGGGGAGAGGATTAAGGTGAGGGGGACGGACTGCAAAGAGATTTCTGTGACTTTGCGCTAACGGCTCACACGCAAGCAGTTGACACAACCGCTTTTCGAGTTGATTTTCACCGGCGGCGCTCTCAAAATCGGGTCAGGAGACAGCAAAATGATTTTGGCAATCTTGATGGTTGTAGCGGCCGGGATATTCCGCTTGGCAGCGCATGGATTCCACTGGTGGAACATCGCCCCGGTGGGCGCGATGGCCCTGCTCGGCGGCATGTGCCTGGGACGCCGTTACGCGTTGTGGGTGCCGCTGGCCGTGCTGGCCGTGACGGATATGCTGCTCAACGTCTGGATGGGCTACCCGATGATTTACTGGCCGCGGGCATTCGATTACAGCGCATTCCTGCTGATTGGCCTGCTCGGCCTGTGGACGCGTGACCGGAAACTCGGCAGCAAGATCGGGGCGGTGATCGCCACGCCCTTCCTGTTTTTCCTCATCAGCAACTTCGCCGTGTGGCTCTTCGGCATGAGCCTGGCCAACGCGCCCTACGCCAAAACATTGTCCGGTTTGATGGACTGCTACGCCGCGGGACTTCCATTCCTGCGCGGCACGATCATCGGCGACTGGGGATTCATGGCGCTGTTTGCGGTATCGGCCCTGGCCTTGCGCCGCGCGTCCGGCGAACGCTCGCACTGGCTGGTCACTGAAGCCCGGGCGTGATAGTTCTGCCACTCACTCCCCGATGATCTTCACGAGGACGCGTTTGCGGCGTTTGCCGTCGAATTCGCCGTAGAAGATTTGCTCCCACGGGCCGAAGTCGAGTTTCCCATCCGTTATCGCCACCACGACTTCCCGTCCCATGATCGTGCGTTTGAGATGAGCATCGGCGTTGTCTTCGCCCGAGTTGTGGGCGTACTGGGAATGGGGTTTCTCGGGCGCCAGTTTCTCGAGCCAGCGCTCGAAATCCTGGTGCAAGCCGGACTCATTGTCGTTGATGAACACGCTGGCCGAGATGTGCATCGCGTTGCAGAGAACCAACCCTTCCCTGACCCCGCTCTCCCGCAGACAGGTCTCCACGTCCGGGGTGATGTTGACGAACCCGCGTCGGGAGGGGAGATTGAACCAGAGTTCTTTGCGGTAGCTTTTCATGGCTTCCATAATAGCGTTTATGCTAGAAAAGCGAAAGACATGGGAGAGTATGCTTGATGAAAATTGCCAGCGTAAAAGAGATACCCTCGGAGAAGGTGGACATGGACGGCGCGAAGGATTGCCAGGTGAAACTCGCTGTGACGGCGCGCGACGGCGCGCCGAATTTTGCGATGCGCGTGTTCGAGGTTGCGCCCGGCGGCCACACCCCGCTGCATCATCATCCCTACGAACACGAGATTTACGTGATGGAAGGACAGGGCACGGTCTGGCGCGAGGGCAAGGAAGTGCCGATCAAGCCGGGCGACGTGCTGTACATTCCAGCGGATGAACAACACCAGTTCAAGAACGCGGCGGGGAAACCATTCAAGTTCATGTGCCTGATTCCCGCCAAATTCCAGAAATGCTAACGCCCCTCACCTTAATCCTCTCCCCGCAAGCGGGGAGAGGAGACAACAGCGTTCCCCTCTCCCTTTTCAAGGGGAGCCGAGTCTTCGAGACGCGACCTCGCCGTGCCTCGGTCGCAAAAGGTCAGGGTGAGGATTGTTTTACACCATGGCTCGATTAACCAAAATCGTTACCCGGACCGGCGACGACGGAACGACGGGACTCGCCGGCGGCGGGCGCGTCAGCAAGGATTCGCCGCGGATCTGGGCCGTCGGCACGGTGGATGAATTGAATTCGGCCATCGGATTGGCGCGGGCGTTGCGGGCTGATGCCGCCCTGGATGTGCGGTTGCGCGACATTCAGAACGACCTGTTCAATCTCGGCGCGGAACTGGCCACGCCCGCGGACAAATTCCAGAAAGGGATGCCGTGCATCGAGGCGCAGCACGTGACCGGCCTTGAGAAACTGGTCGAAGAACTGACCAAAGAACTGGGGCCGTTGACGGAGTTCATTTTGCCCGGTGGCAGCCCGGCGGGCGCGCAGTTGCACGTGGCGCGGACGATCTGCCGTCGCGCCGAGCGTTTCTGCGTGCGCCTGCGCCAGGAAGAAAAGATTGGCGAATGGGTGGTTCCCTACCTGAATCGCCTGAGCGACGCGCTGTTCATGCTGGCCCGGTGGAGTAACCAGAAGGCGGGCGTGAAAGAGACGTACTGGAAGAAGTGACGGCGGTTACGCGCTCACCAGCGTATCGCCGAATCGCGCGCTCAACGCGGCGAACACGATCTCGACGATTTGCACCAGATTGAACCGCGAGTTGTCGATCACCAGATCGTGGTGGAACGGGAACCCCGGATCGAGCACGAAGTACGTGTTGATATAGTGGCTCCGCTCCTTCTCGCCCTCATCGACTATCTTCTCGGCGTCGTGCACGGACAGATTGCGGTTGGCGGCGATGGTGTGAACCCGCCACGCGCGGGGCGCGACGAGGCGAATATGCACGCCGTTGCGGAGGTCCTGCGTCACCAGCGAACTTCCACGTCCCACGAGGACGGCATGGCCGTGCACCGCGAGCGTGCGGATGACTTCGGCGAGTTTGCGCACGACCACGGCGTCATCAACCTTGCGATTGATGATGTTATCGAACAACTCGCTCATCTCATCGCGCCGATGGCCGTCGAGCATGTCGAGGATCGCCCGCTGGATGTGCAACTGCTCGGACACCTTGTCGAGCAATTCACGGTCGTAGGACACCCACGGGATGGACGGATGGCAACGTTCGTTGAGGGTCTGAACAAGCTGCTGGGCGAGCGGCAGGGCTTCACAACCAAATTCACGGGAGATGGCGACGAACGGGTAGGTCTCGAGCCGTCGTTTGTCACCGAGGGGTTTGACCTTTTCCCAAGCATGAACGTGCGCGGCGATTCGCGATTCCACGTCCGAGCCAACCCAACCTTGAGAGATCCGCGTCATTTCCTTACAGCACCAGCATAGTCCGCAACCTTCAACCGCGCAAGTGCCCGTTGCAGGGAGGCTTGGGCCCTGGCGATGTCGAAATTTTGCGCTGCCTGTTGTAACCGCTGCTCGGCGCGCTCCTTGGCGCGACGGGCCCGCTCCACGTCAATTTCCTCGGGACGTTCGGCGCTGCGGGTGAGCACGGTCGTGCGGTCCTTTTGTACGATCAGGAAGCCCGTGCCCACGACGACATATTGGTCCTGGCCGCCGGGCATCCGCATCCGCAACGCTCCGGGTTTGAGCGCGAACACAAACGGCGCATGGTTGGCGAGAATCTCGAAGACGCCTTCCTGACCCGGAGCGATCACTAAGCGGACTTCATCGCGCAGGAACAATCTCTGCAGCGTGAGAATCTCGAATGGGAATGTCTTCTCGTCGGCCATGGTGACGCGTGTTTACGCCTTCATCTTGTCGGCTTTGGCTCGCGCCTCTTCAATGACCCCGACCATGTAGAACGCCTGCTCGGGCAGGTCGTCGTGCTTGCCGTCGAGGATCTCCTTGAAGCTGCGGATCGTTTCCGTCACGCGCACGTACTTGCCCTCGAAGCCAGTGAATTGCTGGGCCACGAAGAACGGCTGCGACAGGAACCGCTGGATTTTGCGGGCGCGGGCGACGGTGAGTTTGTCTTCTTCGCTCAACTCTTCCATGCCGAGAATGGCGATGATGTCCTGCAAATCCTTGTATCGCTGCAACACCTGTTGCACGCCGCGGGCGACCTTGTAGTGGTCCTCGCCGACGACCAATGGATCGAGAATGCGCGAGGTCGAAGCGAGTGGGTCGACGGCGGGATAAATGCCCAACTCGGCAATCTGGCGCGACAGCACGATGGAGCCGTCGAGGTGGGTAAACGTCGTCGCCGGCGCCGGGTCAGTGATATCGTCGGCGGGCACGTACACGGCCTGCACGGACGTGATCGAGCCGCGTTTCGTCGATGTGATCCGTTCCTGCAGGTCGCCCATTTCCGTGCCGAGCGTCGGCTGATAACCGACGGCGCTGGGCATGCGCCCGAGCAGCGCGGACACTTCCGAGCCGGCCTGGGTGAACCGAAAGATGTTGTCGATGAACAGCAACACGTCCTTGTTCTCGTAATCGCGGAAGTATTCCGCCTGGGTGAGAGCGGACAGGGCCACGCGCAGGCGCGCACCGGGAGGTTCGTTCATCTGGCCGAACACCATCACGGTGTTGGCGATGACGCCCGACTCGGTCATTTCCAGGTACAGATCGTTTCCCTCGCGGGTGCGTTCGCCGACGCCGCCGAACGCGGAGTAGCCGCTGTGTTCCTTGGCGATGTTGCGGATCAATTCCTGGATGAGCACCGTCTTGCCGACGCCCGCGCCACCGAACAGGCCGATCTTGCCGCCCTTGGCGAACGGGGCCAGCAGGTCGATGGATTTCAAGCCGGTCTCGAACTGTTTCGTGGCCGGCACCTGCTCCTCGAACGGCGGCGAGAGGCGGTGAATTGGCAGCCGCATCTTGGCGTTGATGGGCCCCTTGCCGTCAATCACGTTGCCCAACAGGTCGAAAATGCGGCCCAGTGACGTGGCGCCGACGGGCACGGTAATTGGCCCGCCGGTGTCGATGGCTTCCATGCCGCGCACGAGACCTTGCGTCTGGCTCATCGCCACCGTGCGAACGGTGTTGTCCCCCAGATGGCCGGCGACCTCGCAGGTGAGATGGATGCCGTGCTCTTTGTCATCGATGGTAATGGCCTGGTTGATCGGCGGCAGGTGTTCCGTGAAAAACTCGATGTCCACCACCGGTCCGATGACCTGCGCAACCTTGCCCGTTTGATGTTCGCCTGTGCTCATGATGCGGTTATCTCCTGCGTAAAACTATTCCTTCTTCTCCAGCGCGTCGGCGCCCGCGACCACTTCCAGCAGCGCGGTGGTGATCGACGACTGGCGCGCGCCGTTATACTCGCGGGTCAGGCCGGTGATCATGTCCGAGGCGCTGTCGGTGGCGGCCTTCATGGCGACCATGCGCGCCGCCTGCTCGCTGGCCAGCGATTCGACGAGCGCCCGGTAGATCAACACCTCGACGTACTGGGGCAGCAATATGTTGAGCAACTCTTCCGCTTCCGGCTCGAATTGGTAGGGTGTTTTCGCGCCCTTGGCAGCGTCATCGCCCTGGCCGAGCGGGAGCAACTGGACCAATATCGGTTCCGACTTCAGCACGCTGACGAATTTCGCGTACGCCAGATGAACCTGGTCGTATTTCGCCGCGCCGTAATCGCTGATGATCCGTTTGCAGGCGTTGCCGAGTTCTTCCAGGCGCACGTCGCGCGAGGGCTGGGGGAAGTGTTGCGAGATGGTGTAGCCCAACCGCTGGAAATGGTCGCGTCCTTTGCGTCCCACGGTGATGAGTTCGACGGGCACGGTCTGGTCGATGAGGAACCGTTGGGCCTCGCGGATGATGCCCGCGTTGAACGCCCCGCACAAGCCGCGGTCGGCGGTGACAAGCACCAGCGCCACGCTTTTCACGGGGCGTTGCGCCATCAACGGGTGGCGCGACGCGCCGCCACTGGAGGCGACGACGTCCTTGAGGATCTCGGAGAGTCGCTCCGCGTAGGGCCGCGCGGATTCCGCCTTGGCCTGGGCGCGCCGGAGCCGGGCCGCGGCAATCATGTTCATCGCCTTGGTGACCTGGCGGATGTTCTTGACGCCCTTGATGCGGCGGCGGATGTCGCGGAGACTGGCCATGACAGCTTACTTCGCGGAGAACAGACCCTTGAATTCGTCGGCA
>Ga0187875_10000119_pt1 | contig 69864 bp, 52 predicted proteins | sample June2016WEW_17_1_2_FD_132978 | JGI IMG/M metagenome (GOLD analysis project Ga0187875, IMG submission 132978) | Peatland microbial communities from SPRUCE experiment site at the Marcell Experimental Forest, Minnesota, USA - June2016WEW_17_10 | ecosystem: Environmental > Terrestrial > Soil >... | reverse complement strand
TGTGACTGTCGAATGCGATATATTCCTCCATGCGCGGCTCCTCTCCTTTTCTAAAAGGGGTTTCCACCGGCAGCTTATGCCGCCGGCAGGAGTCGCGCTTTCATATTTTCATCCCGAGGAGTCTTCGACGAGGGACCTCTCTGTCGTCTTGCCTCTGCTTCACCTCTGCGCGCTCTGTGTTCTCTGTGGTGGGCCTTTCCGTGGCTTTGCCTCTGCGAGTCTCTGGCCCCTCAGCGCCTCTGCGTTATCCTTGCCGTGCCTTCGTCCCGCCCGCCACGCCGCAGGCGGGCGAGCCGCGCCGAAGCCGTGAGCGCAGCGAACGCCCGGCGTGGGCGGGTCACTTCGGCGACTTATCCGACATCACCTTAATCACCTGATAGACCGCCGGCACCGCGCCAATATTCCGAAACGTCCGCTTATCATTCGGTGCGCAATAAAAAAACGAGCCCGCATTGATCCGCGCCGCCACGCCATTGATCCGCGCCTCGATCGTCCCCGCCTTCACGATGAACAGTTCATCGCCCGGATCGACGATGTCTGGCATCGTGCTCGCCCCCACATTCAGCGTCGTAATATGGCTCTCGAAGCGCGCAAACGTCAGCGTCGGCGAATCCACCACGCTCGCCCGCGACCCCGTCGCCGTCGCCACCGCCGGCATGCTGTTGCAATCGATCACTGACGATGGCAGCATCCCCGCCACCGCCTGCTCCGCTGCCGGCTTATCGGCCACGGTGTGCACCAAGTCCGTCACGAAATTGATTACGTAATACGTCGCCGGCGTCGTGCCGTTGTTCTGCGCGTTGTGCACGTCATGCGATGCAAAAAAAACCAGCGCGCCCGGCCCCGCGTGATGCTTCACGCCGTTGATCGTCGCGTCCACTTCGCCATCCTTGATCACCAGGATTTCTTCCCACGGATGCTCGTGCGGCGGATGCGACATCATCCCCGGGTTCAGCGTCGATACGTGCACCTCAAATTTCTCCAGCGTCCCCGTGGGATTGTCAAACACCGCGCGCTGCTCTCCATTGGCCGTAGTCCGCACCGCCAGCGCATCCCAATCGACAAACGTCGTCCCCAGCACCTCCGCATGCGCCGGCGCCCCATACTTCACATGTATCGGCCCCGTCGCCGCCGTCATCGTTGTCGTCTGCGCGGTCGACGCCGTGGTCTGCGCTGACGGCGCCACCTGCGCCGCAACAGACGCGCCCATCGCCGCACCCACAATCGCCACTATCGCCACGATCGATTTAATCGAGGTCATGTGCCTCACTCTTTCTCTCCGAATTTTTTCGCTCCGCGCTGCGGCATCATATCACCGGCGCGCCGCGCGCCATCTGTCTTGTGTAGCGGAGGCCTTCAGGCCTCCATCTTCGCTCCGCCTTCACGCCGCCTTTACTCCGCCTTTACTCCCGCTGGTCATCCCGAGGAGTCCTCGACGCCTGCCCGCCGCAGGAGGGAGGGATCTCTCTGCCGTTTTTCTCTGTGTTCTCTGTGCTCTCTGTGGTAATCCAAAGCAGTTGCCTTGCCGTCCTTACCTCACAACGTGATCGTCGTCCCCAGTTGCTGCGTCAAAATCCTCCCCATCACCTGAGTCAACGTCTCCCCGGTTTTCTCCAGCGTGAACGCCGCGCCCGCCTCCGGCCACGTCAGTTTGAAACTCGTATCCAGCGCGGAAATCCAAATCTGCCGCGCCGCCGTGTTCGGGCTGATCACAAATCGCACTTCCTCCGGCTCCTCGAACAGCAGCTCCAGCCTTTCCCCGCTCCCTTCCACCTCGAATCCATGCGCGTCCCCCAACTCCAATAGCCGCCGCTTCAGCGCTTCCAGAGCCGCATCCGATTTCCTGCGAAAATCCTGTTCGTCCATGCGATCTCTCCCTTAATGGAATCTGATGATTGTACGAAACTGCGCTCGCCGCAGGTTGACAATGTGCGGAGGGTGCCCACACCCCCGGCATGTTTTTGTTAATGCGCTCATAATACGGGACTTCCACAGAAAGATTGCGCATGAGTGTGAAAATAGGCGTGTTGATCGTGCCTATTTTCAGCGACTTGTACACCCATGTGTAAAAGCGCTGAAAATGAATGGCTTGCGGAACCGAAAAAATGCGTTCATGGACGAAAACGGATAGAAATAGTATGGGGCGCGATGCCGGGGAAAGCCGGGGCGCGGAACTATTCGAATAGATTTCGGCTGACACACAGAATCATAGCAGATGTGTGCAGCATTGTCAACTACTAAGTAAGTATTCGAATACGTTTTAGCGCGTTCGCCAAAAGCGGGCGACCGGACGCGGGATGGCAACGGTAGAAAAAACTTACGGCGCAGCGGGTGGCGCAGCGGCGGCAACGGAGGCTGTCGCCGCGGGCAAGGACTTGCGCAGGCGATCGACAGTGCGCGGCTGGCCGAGGACGACCATCGTCTCAAACAGCGGCGGGGCGACGGCTTGGCCGACGATCGAGACGCGTGCGGCGTTGATCAGCAGGCCGGCCTTCACGCCCTGCCTCTCGGCGCGGCTGCGAAGAGCGGCGTCGCAGGCGTCATGATTCCATTCTTTGAGCAGCGAAAGATCATCGGTGAGATGCGCAAGCAAACCTGGGACGCGATGATCCTTCCAGAATTTGGCGCACGCGGCGGGATCGTACTCGAAATCGTCGCTGAAGAATGCGCGGCCCCAATGCGCAAAATTCGGCAGCAGGCGCGTGCGCGGACGCAGCAGATCCACGGTGTGCGCGAACCATTCGCGGCCCGCACCGCTGGCGGCCCAATCGCCGCGCCAAATTCCGGCGCTGCGCAGTCCGGCTTCGACGGCGGGCAGCAATTCATCAATCGGCAATTTTTGCAGATACTGCTGATTGAACCATTCGAGTTTCGGGCGATCGAACACGGCGTTGGTGCGGCTGACGCCGGCGAGCGAAAATCGGCTGAGCAGCTCCGCGCGGCGCAGGAATTCGGAATCGTCGCCGGGCGACCAGCCGAGTAGCGCCAGGAAATTGGCGAAGGCCTCCGGCAGAAATCCTTCGTCGCGATAGGAGCCGACGCTGGTGGCGCCGTGGCGCTTCGATAGCCGCGTGCGGTCAGGGCCCAGAATCAGCGGCACGTGCGCGAACACCGGCACGGCCGCGCCCAGCGCGCGATACAGCAGCACCTGTTTGGGCGTGTTGGAAAGATGATCCGCGCCGCGAATCACATGCGTGATGCGCATATCGACGTCGTCGACCACGGCGGCGAGTTGATACGTGGGCAGGCCCTGTTGCTGCCCGGCGCGCGGCGAGCGCAGCAAGACGAAATCTTCGATTTCGTCGTTGGAGATTTCGCGCGGACCGAAAACGGCGTCGTCGAATTGCGTCGTCACGCCGAGCGGCACACGGAATCGCACGGCGGGACTTTCACTCGTCGAGACCACCGCGCTCGCCGAGACCGCCGCGCCGGTCGCCACGGTTGCGCCGCGTTCGCGACAAGAGCAGCGCACCACGCGCCGTGGCGCGTTTTTCGCGGCGGCAGCGGCATCGTCGCCGGGTTCGGCAGCATCTCCGCCGGCATATTTTTCCAGCGGACAATTGCACAGATACGCCGCGCCGGACGCCAATAATTTTTCCACCGCCGCGGCGTACAGCGCCAGGCGGCTCGATTGGTGAATCGGCCCTTCATCCCAATCGAGGCCCAGCCACTTCAGGCTTTCCAGAATTCCTTCGACCAACTCCGGCCGGTTGCGCTCCGCGTCCGTATCTTCCACGCGCAAAATAAAAACGCCGCCGGTCGATCGCGCAAACAGCCAATTAAACAGCGCCGTCCGCGCGCCGCCCACGTGCAAATATCCCGTCGGCGACGGCGCAAATCGCACGCGCGTCACGGCAGACTTGTCGGCGGTTGTGTTGAGGTCTGGAGGCACGGCTCAGTTCAATGCGCTACGCGAGCGCGAATCGATTGGTATCAGCCGAAGAGTAATTTTAGCGGAAGGCCTGCAGAAACGCGAGTTGCACGAAGTTCCGCCAGACGTGTTCAAATCGCCGCGATTTCAGCGACGTTCGTGGAGGTTACTTTCGTACCGTTGACCCCAAGAAAATCCGTAGATTATAGTCGTATGACATTAAACTGATGGGTTGAGCCGCGGAGTTTGCTGGGGAAAGCATCCCTGGCAAGCGCCAACGTCTATGCTGACACTCAAAATGTCGAGAGCGCTAAATTCGGCCTCACGGCTCTCCGCTGCGCCATTTCAGCGGCGCAGCCAACACGCACATTCGTCCGGCAACCGGCCGGCGCGGGCAACTCGCCTTACTTGATGACACACGATCCTATCGTCGCGTTGGGTCTTTTCGCCACGGGTGCATTCGCGGCGGGCCTGTTCTCCTACGTCCACGACATGAAGCGGCAGCAGTACTTGCTGTTCTGGGCCGGGGCGTGGGGCTTCGTCGCGCTGCACGACTTGAGCCCCGCGCTCGAAAGATGGATGGCCGTAGCCCCCTGGCAAGCGGCCATCAATCAGTGGCTGCTGGCGGCCGCGGCGTTGCTGTTCTTCTGCGCGGCGCAGCTTTACACACGCAAACAACCGTGGACGCGCACGCTGGTGGCGGCGGGGGCGGTGAGCGCGGCGTGGGTGATCGCGTATCAGGCGCACGCGATTGCTATTTCGCCGACGTACGGGATTGCCGCGATCTTCTGCGCCGTGGGCATCGTGCTGTGGCGCGAAAGCCGGCTACATGAAACCACCGAAGACCTGCTGCTTTCGCTGGCCTTCGTTTTGTGGGGCGGAATGCTGATCGCGGCGCAAGCGATCGGGCCGGCCACGCCGCAGGGCGTTGAGCTGCGCGTGATGGAACTGATTCCGGAATTGTTCGCGGCGATGCTGATGGTGATGACGGCGTATGAAGAAGAGAAGCGCCGCGTCGAACGGAATATGCTGGCGCTTTCAAATTTGAATCTGGCGACCTCGAGCTTCACCGGCGGCGAAATCCCAAAAATGCTGGGCCAGGCGCTGGAACGGATTCTGAGCGTGGCGCGCATTCCGGCTGGCGCTTTCTTTCTGCACTATGGCGATCCGAACGGGCCAACTTCTGTGATCGCCACGGGCCTGAGCGAATCGTTCTGCGCGGCGGCGCAAGAGGACGGCTTGGACGATCGCCTGGTGGAACTGGTTTCGCGGCTGGGCGGATTGGCGGTGTTCCGGGATTTGGGGCGAGACGCTTCCTGGGCTGCGCTGGAGCGCGAGGACGCTTTCCGGCGCTTCCGGCAGCTCGCGCTGCAACATGGTTTACGAACCGTGGTGGGCATCAGTTTGCAGACCAAGGCCAACGCGTTTGGCCTGCTGCTGCTGAGCACGCCGGACACGCGGCGCTTCACACCGCCGGAATTACGCCTGCTGCTGGCGCTGGGGCACCAAATCGGTATGGCGGTGGAGAACAGCTACCTAGTGAAGCAGACGGCGCGGCGCACGGAAGAACTGCACGCGCTGAACGAAATCGGGCGCGCGCTCAGCTCGACGCTCGACACCGAGACACTGTTTGGGAAAATCTACTCCGAAATGACGCGCTTGCTGCACGTGGAAAACTTCTTCATCGCGATGTACGACGAAGCGCGCGGCGAAATCCGCTACGAATTGGAAATCGCCAATGGCGTGCGCAAGCCGAAGCGCACGCGGCCCGCCGGAAACCATGTTGCGGAGTACATGCTGCGCACGTGCCAGCCGATTCTGATCCGCGAGAATTTCGTCGAGGAGGTACACCGCCTGGGCCTCGAGCCGATCGAGCCGCTGGGCTGCTATTGCGGCGCGCCGATGGTGCTTTACGGGCGGGGGCTCGCGGTGATGGTCGCGCTGAGCCAGGAAGAGCGCGTGTTTGACACCGATCACCTGGAGCTGATCACCGCTCTTGCAAGCCAAGCGGCCGTAGCCATTGAGAATGCGCGGCTGTTCCGCGAAGAGCAATCCAAATCGCGGCATTTGGCGCTGCTGAATCAGATTTCGCAGAACATCATCACCACGCTGAATCTGGACGAAGTGCTCTCAAAAATTGCCGGCGAACTGCAAGACGGGCTCAGCTACGATCATATCGGCATCGGCCTGATGGATTATTCGGCGCGCGAGATTCTGATCTCCGCGGAAGCCGGACGGCGGCGCGGCGCTGTGGGAATGCGCTTGCCGCTGAACGGCAGCATGATCGGGCAAGTGGCGCGCACGGGGAAAATGCTGCTGGCGCAGGACACCGCCGCGCCCGGCGCGCCGGGAAGGACCGTGCTCGAAGGAACGTGTTCGGCCATCGCGTTGCCATTGGCCTACGCCGACCAACTGCACGGCGTCCTCTATGTGGAATCGAGCGAGCCGTGCGAATTCAACGATGAGGAGCAACGGTTTCTGCGCACGCTGGCGGACCTGATCTCCGGCGCGTTGCACAACGCCGTGACCTTCCAGAAGACGCAAGAACAGGCCATCACGGACGGCCTAACCGGCGTCAAGACGCACCGCTTCTTTATGGAAGCGCTCTCCGCGGAATGGAAACGCGCCACGCGCGCCGGCCGCGCATTCTCGCTGCTGCTGATGGACCTGGACCGCTTCAAGCTGGTGAACGACGGGCATGGCCACTTGGAAGGCGATTTGGTGCTGCAGCGAGTGGGGCGCATCCTGGAACAGAATTGCCGGCGCTCGGACGTTGTGGCGCGCTATGGCGGAGACGAATTCGTCGTGTTGATGCCGGAAACGAATATCGAGCAGGGGCGCGGGCTGGCTTCCAAGTTGTGCTCGTGGATCGGCACCGATCCACTGCTGAGCGAGAAGAACATCACGGCCAGCTTCGGCATCGCCAGCTTCCCGCAGCACGGCTCGACGCCGCAGGAACTGATTCAAGTGGCTGACGCGTCGATGTATTTGTCGAAGCATCAGGGCGGCAACGCCGTCTCCACGGCGGATTCCTGCAATCCGGACGAAACGCGGCAATGGAAGCACGATGTGCTGGAAGCGTATCTAGGCGTCACGCTGAAACGCTTGTTTTCAACCGGCCCTGAAGCATTCGAGGAAATTTATCAGCGGCTGGATCATTTTTCGCAATCGTTGGCTTCGGCTACACCGGAAGACCTTGGGACTGGAGTGGGCCAGAACGGGCATGGGGCCGCCGAGGAGGAGGTTCCCGGCCTCGCTTCGCTGCCGCCGGCTGTGCTGGATACCGTCACGTCGCTGGCGCTGGCGATCGACGCGAAGGATCATTACACGCAGGGCCATTCGATGAAGGTGGCGGCGTACTCCGTGCTGCTGTGCGGCGCGTTGGAGTTGAGCGATGCGGAAACCGAGGAAGTGCGCCTGGGCGCACTGCTGCACGACATCGGCAAAGTGGGAATTCCGGAAAACATTTTGAATAAGAACGGCCCGCTGAATCCCGAAGAGTGGGAGACGATGAAGCAGCACGTGATCTTCGGCGCCAAGATTCTGGAGCCGCTGCGCGCGCTCGGGCGCATTCGGCAGATCGTCGGCCATCACCACGAATACTTCGATGGCTCCGGCTATCCGGACAACGTTACGGGCCTGGAGATTCCACTCGGCTCGCGCATCGTGGCCATCGCCGACGCCTACGACACGATCACTTCCGACCGCACCTACAAGAAGGGCCGCGCCGCCGAAGAGGCCATGGCCGAACTGGAACGCTGCGCCGGCACGCAATTCGACGCCAAGCTCGTGCGCCTATTTGTCGAACGCCTCCGCCAGTTGCCGAATCCGATCCTTGACGTAGCTCCCGCCCCCGAAGACGTCCGCGCCTAAAGCGCGCGCATGTCCGCGAAGCGGGCAGCGCGGCCCACAACGCGCCTTTCGTTACTCCACAGTGAAAACTCCCAGTGGTATCATCCGCTCGTGCGGAGCGGAATGAACTAGACACGTACGAAGAGCGGGGAGCTAGCCGCTTCCTACGGTGGCGACTCCGGGGTTACCCTCAATGCGAGCGTCATGAACACTGGGCGAATCGGCATTGCAATCAACCTGATTCTAGTCGCGCTATTGACCGGCGCTGAAGCGAACACACGGGTATCTCGTTCTCGGTCGTTGACTCCACAAACCCCTGCCGGGGAGGCACTTAGCACGCAGCAAGCGAACGTTCTTGATGAAGAGCCGCTCCCGCTAGACCCCAAAGAGCGCGACGCCCGCCTGGCGAAAAACACGAGATACAACGGAGGAGGCTGCGACATCACGTCGGTGACTCCGGATCATCCCTGTTTCTTTGAACAAATGTGGCCTCGCGGCACACCTCTGATTCCACTGAAGGAAAGCACCGTCGCCGTCGCAGGCGAGGTTTCAAGAATCCAGCCCTTCCTCTCTGAAGACCGCACGCATATCTACACAGAGATCAGCGTACGGATCGAGGAAGCTTTCAAATCCGCGCCGAACTTCGAATCTTCCAGCGGCCAAACAATCGTCGTTGACCAAATCGGGGGCGCCGTGAGGATGCCATCCGGACAGATCGTCCAAGATGGAACGCAAATCGATTTCCTCGGGAGGACGCGCGTCGGAGGGCGCTACGTTTTGTTTGCAAGCGCAATCCACCAGGGAAAGGATCTGACGCTCATTCGGGGATATGAATTAAGAGACGGGCAAGTCTTCATACTGACTGACGATGGAGGCCCCGGCTCCGTGCTGCTAGGTGCGACGATTCCAGGCGGCGCTGACGCTAGCACCTTTTCCCAAGAAAAAGCGTACCTTCAAGCCGTACGCAACACCGCTGCTCATCCAAATTCCCCAGCCGCTATCCGCTAGCCAAAAACCCGCGTGGCCTCAGCGATCCGCACCCGCATGTGCGGACGGGCGACCAGTCGCTTGTCACCTGCGGAGCGATTGCGTAAAATCGCGCTTCCTCAGCCCGCGCGTGCGCGGGACCGCAAACGGAGCGCTCGATGCCCCAACGCATTGCCGCGAAGATCACAGGTGTGGCCGCCTATCTTCCTCCGCGCGTCGTGACCAACGCCGATATGGAAAAGATCGTCGAGACGTCGGACACCTGGATCCGCGAACGCACCGGAATCCGGGAGCGGCACGCGGTGGACCCGGGCGTGGCGACCTCACACATGGCCACGGAAGCGGCGAAGCAGCTGCTGGAGCAGACCGGCACGCGGGCGGATGAAATCGACATGCTGATCGTGGCGACGGTGACGCCGGACATGATGTTTCCGGCGACGGCATGTTTGGTGCAGGACCGCATTGGCGCGAAGAAAGCCTGGGGATTCGATCTTTCGGGCGCCTGCTCGGGCTTCCTTTATGCGCTGACGGTGGGCGCGCAATTCGTGGGAGCGGGCACGCATCGCAAGGTGATGGTGATCGGCAGCGACACGATGACTTCGATCCTCGATTTCAAGGATCGCGCCACCTGCGTGCTGTTCGGCGACGCGGCCGGCGCGGTGCTGCTGGAGCCAACGGCGAACGACAGCGAGGGGATCATTGATTTTATGCATGACATCGATGGTTCCGGGGGAATGTCGCTGTACATGCCGGGCGGTGGCTCGCTGAATCCGCCTTCGCATGAGACGGTGGATAAGCGCATGCATTACGTGCACCAGGAAGGGCCGCAAGTGTTCAAGTACGCGGTGCGCAAGATGGCGGAAGTGGCGTGCCAATTGGTGGAGCGCAACGGCTACACGGGGAAAGATTTGACGCTGATCGTGCCGCATCAGGCCAATCTGCGAATCATCCGCGCGATGCAACAGCGATTGGGAGTGGAAGATTCGAAAGTGATGGTGAACATCGACCGCTATGGGAATACCACGGCCGCGACGATTCCTTTGGGATTGCATGACGCCATCGCGGAGGGGCGATTGCACAAGGGAGATTTGGTGATGTTGGTGTCCGTGGGTGCGGGGTATACGACGGGCGGAATTTTGATGCGCTGGGCGTATTAGCGGCGCCGTCCCCTCAGGGGCTAAAGCCCCATTCCTTTCGCACGCGTTACGCCGGGGCTGAAGCCCCGGCCTCCTGAAGAGAAATACAACGAAGTTGCGGGACGCAGCGCGAGTTGGGCGGCGTTGAAGACCCACCTTTGTCCGCCACGGCGGACAAAGATGGGGCACCCCAAAAAAAGAACAACGCCGGAAAGCAGCACGACAATTATCAAACAGGATTGACTAGAACGAGCGGGAGCTGGCGACGCAGGCGGCGACGTTGGCCATGCGGCGATCGAGCATCACCGTGGCATAACGCGCGCAAACTAGCTTTTCACCACTGGCCCACGAGGAAAGCGCGGGAACGATTCGGCCGAGCGCGTTGACGACGCTGTAATAGGAGCGGACCAGTGTGAGCCCTTTGCCGCGGCCGCCCAGGCCCGGCGTCAATTCGTGCAGGCTGAGAACCGCGGCGAACTCAGGCGTGCCGGAATTGTCCGCGGCCAATTGCGCGGCGACGCGCGCGCGATCGGAGAGGGGTTGCGTGGCGGCGGTAACGACCAAGGCGCGCCAGTAGTAAACCCCGAACTGCCCGAGGGCGATGGTGGACAACACGAGTATGAGTAGGGCTAACATTTCTCTCAGCGACTGTGTACATTTTGCCGCCCACGCTCGCCCGGCTCAATGGTAAGTCCGTACTATCAGCGCAATCCTTAGGTTCTAGGCTTTTAAGCTGGCCGGAAAAGGCCCAAAACAGCCATACCCTAAATGCTGTAGTTTCAATTGTTTAACAGGGGAAAATATAGCGGTTTTCAGGGTCCATTTTAGAGCGCCTTTAGCGGAAATCCGGCCCATGCGTTTAGCAATCCTAGGACCTCGCGGACGACATCCAGGGCGTCGCGCGTGTGCCGCCACCAATGCGCGGCATCGTAGGGATCGTCATCGGGATAGCGCACGATGGCGCGCAAGCTCGGCCCTGCGCGGCGATTCCAAATCGCGCGAACGCGGCGCGTGTGCGGTTTTGAAGTGACGATGATCACGGAATTCAACCCTTCGGCTTTCATGTCGCTGGAAATTTCATCCACTTCGGCTTCTGTGTTTGCCGCTGGCTTCTCGAGAACGCGCAATGCGTCGGCCGGCACTCCGAGCACGATAAGGACTTCCTCGTCGTAGAACTCCTCACCGACAAAATGAATGCCGAGCTTGGCGAGTCGATCGGCGGGGTTCGGCTGCTGCGTGATCCAAACTTGTTTCGCGTCGCGCAGATGGTAAATGCGAGCCGCTTCTATGGCGCGCTCCGGCAATTGTCCGCTTAGCACGACGATCGCATCGGCGGACGCGAGCGGATCTTCGACAACGAGCCAGCGGCCAACGCCGAAAAAAACGATCGCGCCCACCACGACCAGGAGCACGAGCACGCCGAGCGCGATCAGACGACTTCGGCGGCGCTTCGTCCGAGACCGGCGCACGGACGTCGCGGCGGGCTCGGCATCCGGCGCGTGAAACGGAGGCACATTGAAACTCATGTGGAGGTGGCTCGGCGGCGAATGCTAGCGCGGCCGCGCGATCCGGTCAAATGCTGGGCGCAGGGGCTTACTCCGGCGGAACACGCGATTGGACGAAGCTTGCTGCGAATCCCGAAGAGGCTCCATACTCGCGTGAGCCGATATTTCGGGCGGAAGGAGCGGATTGTGCGCGCGGTGATCACAGGCGGTGCGGGATTTCTGGGCTCTCATCTGTGCGATTACTTGCTGGCACAAGGGTGGGAAGTCGTTGCGATCGATAATTTGGTGACCGGCACGGCGGCGAACCTGAAGCACCTGGAAGGCCACGCGCGATTTTCCATCGTGCAGCACGACGTTTCGCGGCACATCGCGATTGCAGGGCCTATCGATTACGTGCTGCACTTCGCGTCGCCGGCCAGCCCGGTGGATTATTTGAAACTGCCGATCCAGACGCTGAAAGTAGGAGCGCTGGGGACGCACAACACACTCGGATTGGCGATGGCGAAGAAAGCTAAATACTTTCTGGCGTCCACTTCGGAATGCTACGGCGACCCGGCGGTGAGCCCGCAGCCGGAAACGTATTGGGGCAACGTGAATCCGATCGGGCCGCGCGGAGTTTACGACGAGGCCAAGCGTTTCGCCGAGGCCATCGTGATGGCCTATCACCGCTATCACGGCGTGGATACGCACATTGTGCGAATCTTCAATACTTACGGGCCGCGCATGCGCTTGAACGACGGCCGCGCGCTGCCGAATTTCGTGTATCAGGCGCTGACGGGCCAGCCCATCACCGTGTACGGCGACGGCAGCCAAACACGCAGCTTCTGCTACGTTTCCGATTTGATCGAGGGAATCTTCCGCCTGATGCAATCCGATGAGCACGAACCGACGAACATAGGAAATCCGCAGGAAATCACCATCCTGGAATTCGCCGAGCGCATCCGCGCGCTGACGGGAGCAACGACACCGATCGTTTTCAAGCCGCTGCCACAAGACGATCCGAAGCAGCGCTGCCCGGACATCAGCAAAGCGCGCCGCTTGCTGCATTGGGAACCGAAGGTGAATCTTGAAGAAGGATTGCGGCGCACGCTGGAATATTTCAAGCAGCAGGTGGCGGCGACGAAATCGAGTTGAAGATTGCGCGATCGGCGAAAGCAACTTCCCAGCGTGCGGCCCGCAAAATCCAACGACTGAATTTGAGATGAAAGTGAAATGCGCCGTGTGCGCGGCGTTATGCGCGCAATCTAGGGCGCCCAAAGGAGTCGTACTCAAAACCTTGCAGGCGCATCTCCGCGGGATCGAGCTGGTTCCGCGCGTCGATGACGAGAGGGCGAGCCATCTCCTTGTGAATGCGCGCCCAATCGAGCTTCTTGTATTCGGGCCACTCGGTGAGCAGCAGCAGGGCGTCTGCGCCGCGCGCCACGTCGTAGGGATCGGCGCTGTACACAAGATCGGGGAAGAGAGCGCGCGTGCGCTCCATGGCTTCGGGATCGGTGGCGCGCAAGCGAGCACCCTCCGCGATCAGCCGGCGAATCACTTCGAGAGCGGGCGCCAGGCGAATGTCGTCCGTGAAGGGCTTGAATGCCAAGCCCAGCAGACCGATTTGCTTGTCCTTGATGACCCAGAGGAAGTGGTGAACTTTCTCCATGAGCCGATCGAGGCGCTGCCGGTTCACGCGCTCCGCTTCGCGCAGCAAACCGAAATCCACACCCACCGAATCGGCCAGATGGACGAAGGCCTGAATATCTTTCGGCAGGCAGAATCCACCGAAGCCAAGGCCCGCTTTCAGGAATTGCGGTCCGATGCGTGGATCGAGTCCGACGGCGCGCGTGACTTCCTCAACGTCTCCGCCGAGCTTTTCGCACAGATCGGAAAGGACGTTGGCGTAAGAAATTTTCAAGCCCAGGAAAGAATTTGAGGCGTGCTTGATAAGTTCGGCGCTGGCGATCGTGGTGACCAGAAATTCCGGCTTGACGGCCGGCGGGCACTTTCCCGAATGGATCGGGCAAGAAAAACGGCCCTCGAGGATAGGGGCGTAAATCTCGCGAAGCTGCTCGGTGGTGGCGTCGTCTTCGACCCCAACGACAATGCGATCTGGGTGGAAGAAATCGCCGATGGCCGTGCCTTCGCGAAGAAATTCGGGATTCGACGCCACACGAAAAAGCACGCCGCCGCTGCGGCCGTAGACGGTGAGGGCGCGTTTCAAATTCCCGCCGGTTTGCGCCGGCACCGTACTCTTTTCGATGACCAGCTTGGGAGTGCGCGACTCGCTGGCGATCATGCGCGCCACGCTGTCGATGGCGGATAGATCGGCCGCGCCGGTGTCGCGTGGCGGCGTGCCCACGCAAATGAAAATGACGTCTGCCGCGCGCACCGCCTCCGCCGGGTCGGTGGTGAAGCGCAGCCGTCCGGCTTTGCGCGCGGAAGCCAGCATGGGCTCGAGCTTCGGCTCGTAGATCGGGACACGGCCGGCTTCGAGAACCGCAATTTTTGCGGAGTCGTTATCCGTGGCGATGACCTCGTGGCCGATTTCGGCCAGACAGCCACCGGTCACAAGCCCCACGTAGCCACAGCCAATCACTGCCAGTTTCATGCTTCCTCGCCTCTTATGCGTATCGGCGCGATTGCGCCGCATGATTCGCTGCGATTATTTTCCCTTACGATGTGCGGCGGTGAAAGCGGAAAGTCAGCCGGAGTTTCCCAAAATCAACGCAGTAATCGTTAGGATAAATTGCGGGCCCGCGTCAACTGTTCTGGCCGCGCGGGCTCGAACGAAACACGTTCGCGCCGGAGAGCAACCCGCGCAATCCGAGAAGCAGCAGACGCGGCTGACTGACAGCCAAATGCCACAGCACGCGCCCAGCTTCGTCGCGCGTGTAGCGGCTGAGCGAACGATGCGTGGAAGCGTTCATCAAATCCACCAAGCGGCTGTAGTCAGCCTGCTCGAAGGAATGGATCGTGCGGCGAATCAGAAGGTGCAGATCCAGTTCGCGGCGAAGAGCGCGTAGCTCGCGGCTGCGGCCGCCATCGAGAATGGCTTCGGAAACGCCGAGCGCGCCGCGGAAACCCGTGACGATCCCACCGACCGTGCTGACCTTGACTTGGCAGGCCGCGTCGCCGACCAGGAAGACTCGCCCGGCGCCGAGGCGCCGCTCGACCGGAACCCAACCCTTATAGACGGGGATGCGCGCGCCTTGAAACGAGATCGGCTCGAAGCGGCGCTTCTCTAAAAATCGATCCAGACATTCGCGCGTTTGGCGCCCGTCTTCCCCGATCAAACCGACGGCCGCCGTCTGCTTCGATTCCGGAATCAACCAGTAGAAATAAGGCGTATCGCCAGGAATAAACCAGACGCGCACGGAATCAGGAGGCACGTCGGCCGGCATTTTGATGATGGCTTGAATCAACGGAGCGGTGCGCAGGCGCGGCCAACCGGCAGCTTGGGCCACGCGGCTCTGCGCGCCGTCAGCGCCGATCACGGTGTCGGCATCGACGTGTTCCGTCGCCGCGGAACCGGAAACGCCCAGGGTCACGCGCAGGGAATCGCCGCTGCCTTGCACGCCCATGAATCGGCGTCCCATCGACACTTGGGCGCCGTCCTTTTCTGCTTGAGATGCCAGGCTGCGGATCAAGCGCGCGCGTTCGACGATCAGATCGGGGCTATCGAGCGTCACCGTGGCGGCGCGGCCGTCGGTGAACATCTCAAAGCGATGGATTTCATTGACGACGGAAGACTCGGCTTGCGCGCCGAGCAAATCTCGCATGCGATTCGTGACGATCAGCGTGCGCGGGGCGGGATCAAGCTGCTCGGCTTGCTCGAATAGCCGGACGCGCAGGCCTCGACGTGCCAGCAGCGAAGCTGTGAAGAACCCCACGGTGGAACCACCCACGATAGCAACGCGATCGTGAGCAGCAGGCGGTCTTCGCCGCCCTTCGGTGATGCCTTCCAGTGGAACCTTCCCGCGCCGCCTGCGTGCGTTGAGGTACCCCGCGGCGCAAACTTAGGGTAATTGGTTGATCGATCTGAGCGCGACAAATCAACGCCGGGCCGCAGTCAACGGCGAACGGCTCCGGGCGTCGATCCCCCGTAGCCCGAATCCGAGAAAAACTGAGACGCGGACGGAAGTATAGCTAAACAGAGGCTCGCCGCAAACTGCAAGAGGCTAGGCGGCGGGCCGGCGCTCAAAACGTTCGGGACTCAACCCAGCCAGTGCGATGCTCGACGATCCATCGAGGAGGCACTCGGAAATCAGTTTTCCGGTGATGGGGCCCAAGGTGAGTCCCAACATTGCGTGGCCTGTGGCTATGAAGAGGCCCGGATATCGCGAGACCGGACCGATCGCCGGCAATCCATCAGGCATGCACGGCCGCAAGCCGCACCATTCGGAGCGCGAGGCCGCCTGATCGGCGCCGTTTAGATAACGCTTCGAGGCGTTCGTGAGTTGCTCGAGGCGCGGGCGGCGAATATTGTGATTCACACCGGAGAATTCGAGCGTGCCGGCGAAGCGCACGAAGCCATCCATGGGCGTGCAGAACACCATGTTCTCGCCGAGCACGTACGCGTGCCGGAGAAGCGGCGGCTTTCCTTCGGAGGATTCTCGATCGGTGTGATAACCCTTGGCAGCCTGCAATGGAAATCGCAAACCGAGCTCGCGCATCAGCGAAGCGCCGTAAGCGCCCGCGGCCAGAACCACGGCATCGGCGTCGAGCGACTTGCCGGTTTTCAGGCGAACTCCGCGAGCCTGGCCATCGATCATGAGTATTTCTTCGGCGTCGGCCCCCGTTTGGAAGGTCGCGCCATGGCGCTTGGCCCGCTCGGCCAGCTCGACGACGAAGCGATACGGATTCAAGGTCGCCGCCTCGGGGTAGAACACACCGCCGATCACATCGCGGTTCATCGCCGGCTCGCGCTCCCGCAGTTGCTCACCGGAAACAATTTCAGGATGAAAACCATATTGCGCAACGAGCGCAGCTTCCTTCTTCGCCGATTCAAATCCGCGCGCCGTCAGATAGATCTCGTAATATCCTTCGGGATGAAAACAGCAATCGAGCTGCTCTTGTTCAATTAACTCGTCAAACAGCTTGCGGCTGGCGTGGCCAAGCGGCGCCATGATGCGCATGGAGGATTCCAGGTGTTCTTCCGTGCAAGTCTGGCTGAATTTCCACAGCCACCGGGCGAGCGCAGGATCGGGGCGCGGCGCGATATAAAGCGGGCTAAGCGGATCGAAAAGCGATTTGGCTGCTTGTTTCACGCGGCCCGGTTTATTGATCGGCGCATGACCGGGCGAAATCGAGCCGGCGTTTCCGTAAGAAGCTCCTCGACCGATTTCGTCGCGCTCGAGCACGGTGACGCGAGCGCCACGCTTCGCCAGAAAATATGCGCAGCAGACGCCGATCACGCCGCCGCCTACGATAACAGTGTGTCGGTCCCGCGAATCTATGGTGGATTGCATAGAAGGATCCAAAACTCCCGGCTTTCAACACGTGACCTGAATTGTGGCGCCGCCTTACGGCTTCGTCGGAATCAGGACGAAATGACCCGGCTGCGCGGCAGTCGCATCCGCCGGCGTGGCCGCGGGGAAAGCGCCCGGCGCCTCCGACGTGGCGGTGGTTTCGCGTGTCAAGTACAGCATGAACGGCGTCACCTCGAAGGGCATCTTTTCTTGCTCAGTGACCGTGCCTACGGGCTTGCTCTTCAGCATTTCAACTTGATCGTTCCACGGATCCACTTTCACGCGCCCGCCCAGCGGCAACGCTGCGATCGGGGCCGTGCTCGCCGGGGCGGAAGAAGGATTCGGCGTGGGCGCCGACGAAGCAACACCCGCAGTCGTCACATTCAGCTGGATGTGGTCACCCAGATTCGGGCTGATCAGATTGGGGATCTCCTTCGAGCGCTGGGCGAGGGCCTGAATGAAAAGCTGGGCCGTGGCCAAATGGTCTTTGTAGGGAGAATTGCGCAGCAACTCGGCGGCCTTCACATCGGCGGCTTCGTTTTCTTCTGTTGTGCGCGCAAACCCGAAATGCTTGAAAACATCCTTATCGTCGAATAGGACGTTGTCGAAGAATGCGAACTGGGTATTGATCTGGTGGCCGAGGACGACGTGAGCCAGTTCGTGCGCCAGCATGGCCGCCAGACTGGCCTCGTCGGGCAAAACGTCAATCAGGCCGCGGCTCAAAACGATGGTGTGGCCGATCGTGAACGATTCAAGCGTCGAGGTCATCAGCACGCGGCAGCGCACATCGGGTTCGATCTCGAGGTTGTTCGTCACTTCGAGATTATTCACGACCGTCTCCAGCACCTGGTCCACTTCGCCTTTGGGCGCGAGCAGGCCCATGCGCTCGAGGCTGTCGGCAACGTTGTCTTCCGCTTGATGCTCCCAGGAGCGTTGCGCCTGCACGGGAGAGAGATCGTTGGCGGTCTGCGTTTGGTCCAGTATCGGCGTCGCGCCTTCGACCATCACCTTGCTCAGTTCCTCTTCTTCCTTGGCGCGGCCCAGGTTGTAGCCCCAGAGGCGCGTCTGCCCCTTGAACTGAAGCCGCTTTCCAAGCGCGTAACGCAGATCCGATTCTTCGCTGTAAATGAAAGCGGGCAGCCACAGGTTCGGGCCCGAGTTCACACGCCAGCTATCGAAATGGAAATAGAAACTGCCGGCGGAACTGCCGGTGTACCCGCCGTTGAAGCGCACCACGTGGAAATCATGATCTTCCACCCAAATGCGTCCGGTGAAACGCCCCTTACCGGTATGCGGCAGCGGAGCAACGTCAAACACCAGGCAGCGGACTTCGCCCAGGAATTCCTGGCGTACGTAGTCAAATTTGTAGGTGTTGCGATCGAAATTGGTTTCGTCCAGATAGATCATTTGCAGGAAACCGCGCGGCAGAAAATCCATCTGCAGGGTGAAGACTGAGCCCAGGCTGGCCATCACCCGGTGGGCCCTGTTGTCGCCGGGGTTCAACGGCTCAAGATCCACGCCCTTCGACAGCACCGCGCGGCCCAAGAAATATTTGTCGCCAGCGGGCACAGTGCCCAGATCCTTGTCGGGACGAAGCTCCTGGATGTAGGTTTCCACGAGCGGCGAAAATTTCTGCAGAGTGGTGATCTCCTGGTGCTCTTGAGCGATGATGCGATCCACCACTTGATTCAGCGCGTCGGGCTGATCGGCGGCGCGCAGCGGGATCGCGCTGAAGACCAGTACAATTAAAATCACTCGCAGGGTCCGCATAAATCCTCCGAAATCCTAGTTCGCGATCTCGAATTCGCAGTACCAGCGAACGGGGGGTGCCGGGGCCGCGCCAAACATGATTGTAGTGCTCATCCTCGACGCTAACAATGAGGACTTAGTTTGCGAGGCAATAAGCCAGCACTTGGTTGTACAATTCCGGCTGCCTGAAGGTCCAAGAGGTAAATATCGCGTCATAATGGAAATGCGGAAAGGCGTCTTAGATGCCGAGTAATTTCCTCACACCCCGGCCCGACCCCAAGCTGCTCTCGATCGTCATGCCCTTCTATAACGAGGAGGCATTGATTCCTCTTCTTCGGCCCCAGCTAACGCAGTTCTTAGACAATTCTCCGTATCCATGCGAAGTGATTGCCGTAAATGACGGAAGCTCCGATCGCACTACGGTGCTGCTCGTGGATTGGTGCCGGAGCGATCCGCGCATCAAGGTTATCTGCTTGTCACGGAACTTCGGGCACCAGTATGCATCCACGGCCGGCATCGATCATGCTGCAGGCGATGCGATTGTACTGATTGACGCCGATTTGCAGGATCCTCTGGAAGTGATCCATCAGATGGTCCAGGAATACCGCAAAGGTTACGACGTTGTCTGCGGACAACGGCTGGCGAGAAAAGGGGAAGGAATCTTCAAGAGAGCTAGCGCGTGGTTCTTCTACCGCTCGATGCGCGTTTTGTTCCTGAAATCGCTGCCTCCAGACGTCGGAGACTTTCGGTTGATGTCGCGCAGATGTGTCGATAGCCTCAGGTCTATGCGGGAGCTGCATCGCTTCCTGCGAGGCATGGTCGCGTGGGTGGGTTATCCGCAGACCTGCGTTCAATACGAACGACGGCCGCGAGCCGCGGGAGAAACGAAATACCCATTTAGGAAGATGATTCGTCTGGCATGGACCGCGGCCATTTCTTTTTCCGCGCTGCCGCTGCGGCTTAGCTTCATCGGGGCCGGATTGATGATTCTACTCGCGGCTGAGGAGGCGATTCGCGCCGTGCTCGAGCACTTCTCAGGCAGGACTGTGCCGGGCTGGACGTCCCTGATGGTTGTCCTCTGCTTCAGCAACGCCGTCCTTATGCTCATCGTAGGCATTCTGGGTGAATACATCGGCAGAATTTATGAGGAGGGCAAGGCGCGTCCGCTGTACGTGATCTCCGATACTTGGAATCTGAAGGAACCTATAGGCCGGCAGGATATTGACCACTCCTAACGAACAGGACGAGCGCACGACGACCCGCGCGCCAAGTTAACCCGTCGAAGAACCTTTCGGTGTAAGGAAGAAAAAACTCAATGCGCGGTCTGGCGCTCGTACGGCGCGCGTTCAAGCCACGCGACCGCGGCCAACCCAGCAACCGCGATTGCCGCAGCAAGACTCAGGGCTAACCCGCTGCCCAAGCGGCTCACAGCGAGCGCTGTGGAGCCGAAGAAAACTCCCAACCCATACAGTGATAGCACGGCTGCGCGCTGGTGCAAGCCCAGGTTCGAGAGGCGATGCGCAGTGTGGTCCTTACCGGGGGTGGTGAATGGCAGCAAACCGCGGCGGGAGCGGGAAATGGAGATAAGCGTCGTATCGAATATGGGAACGCCCAAAATCAGCACGGGGACAAGCCAGGTGGCGTGCTCCGGGCCGTCGGGACGCAGCTTCAGCGCCAGCGTGGCCATCAAAAAACCGAGGAACATCGCGCCGCCGTCGCCCATAAAAATTTTCGCGGGGCTGAAATTCCAGCGCAGGAAGCCGATCGCGGCTCCCATTACGGCGGCAGCCAAAGTGCCGACCAGCCATTGGCCACCGTTAAGCGCGAAGATGGCGAAAAAGAGCGAGGCTGTAGCTGCAACGCCTGCACAGAGGCCGTCCATGTGATCGAGGATGCTAAACGCTGCCGTGATGCCGACCACCCAGAAAAGAGTCACGGCGGTATCGCACCACCAACCTACTCGGCCCGGCCACACGGCGGAAAAAACGTCTGCGCGAATTCCCGAGACGAGCAAAATTACGGCGGCGGCGGGCATGGCAAGGAACAACTTGATCTGGTGGTGCAACAAACCACGATCGTCAAGAAAACCTACGGCGGCTACGAGCGTGGCTCCGGCGAAAATGCCCACCACCTGAGAGAGCGCGGCGCTGTGAATCGCGATCAGAATCGCCAGCACCACACCGCAATAAATCGCCAGACCTCCGAGAAGCGGAATCGGCACAACGTGGACTTTGCGCGGACCGGGATGATCAACCATCCCGACGCGCAGTGCGAAATGGCGCACCGGAATCGTCAGGCCTAGCGATGCGGACAGGGCGACGACGAATGCAAGGCTTGCAGCGAACAACATTCCCCTCTCAGCGCAAAGGTCTGATCGGCAATCCCGCGTGCCGTCAGCGCTCGGTCAACATGCGCTTCAAAATCGTTTGAACCTGTGCGCGATCCTTTGTCTTGTAATACCAGTCGATCGTGCGGCGCAAGCCCTCGCGGAACGGCACCTGCGGCTCCCATCCGAGCAATTTTTTGGCGCGGGAATTGTCGGCCACACGATTGAGCGGGCCGGTGGGCATGTCGCGGAGAAATTTGATTTCCGCTTTATGCCCGGTGAATTCGAGCACCATATTGACGGCATCGATCACCCGCACGCGTTCCATAGTGCCGAGATTCACGGGGGTGCCGTCGTCGATCTTTTCGCCGGCCAGGATCGTGCCCGAAACGATGTCGTCAATGTAGGTCCAGTTGCGAATCTGCGTGCCGTCACCCCAGACCTCGAATGGATTCTGGCCGACGAAGGCGCGCGCGATCATGGCGATCACCGCGTGATTTTCTACGCCACGCGGGCCATACACGGTGAAGTAGCGGCAAGAGGCGGCCTTCAGGCCGTGCTCCTTGGCATAGGCCTGCAAGGTGAATTCGCCCATCAATTTCGCCCAACCGTAGGTGTTGTCGGCGTCGTTCGGGCCCTTGGTGAGATCCTCGGTGAGATAAAACACCTTTGACGTATCGGCCTGGAGGAAATTCGGATAGACGCAGCCCGAAGAAGCGAAGACGATTTTGCGGACCTTGGCGCGCAGCGCCTCTGCAAAAACCAGGCCGTCGAGAAAAAAATTCGAAGCGGGCCCGGCCTGGTGCAAATCCACGTAGCCGCGGCCGCCGTGGTCGGCGGCGAGGTGAAAAACTGTGTCGATGCCAACGACGGCGCCGCGGGCGATGCCCGGCTCGCGCAAGTCCGCGTGGATAAACTCAACCTTGCCGCTATCGATGTGATTCTGGATGTTGTCGCGATGACCGCTGGTGAGATCATCCACTACGCGCACGATCGCGCCCCGGGCAATCAGCTGGTCGGCAAGACTCGAGCCGATGAACGAAGAACCGCCCGTGATGAGCACGCGTTTCCCGGACCAAAAAGTTTCGTTGGGCTTCATTCTCTGACGAGGTCCCCCAAAACATTAGCGAAGGCTTGAATCTGTCTAACTTTATCATATGCGATTGCGGCGTGACGCGCGCGCGCCGACATTTCCCGCAGCGGTTCAGATTGGTACAGTACTCCGCGAACGGCTTCCGCCAGAGCTTCGGCATCGTCTGGATCGGCCACCAGTCCACACCCGGCGCGCCGCACGATGCGGGCGGCATCGGCTTCGGGTGACCCGACGACCAGAATCGGCCGGCCGGCAGCCAGCAAGGGATAAAGCTTCGACGGCACGACTACTCCTTCGAGACCGCGCTTGACGGTGACGATGTGCATATCGCCCGAGGCGAGCACGCTAGAAATATCCTGCGACGGGAAATACGGCAGAAAGCGCACTGCCGAACAGCCGGCGGCTTCGGCTTCGATCTCGGGTTTCCGCGCGCCTTCGCCCACGAACACCAATCCAACCCCCTCCGGCGCCAAAAGTCGCGCGGCGCGGATCATCGTGCGCCATGCGCCGTAAAATCCCAGATTGCCGGCGTGCACAAGCACGAAGCGAAAGTCTCCGCGGATTTCGCGCGCGATGGGATTGTCGGGCGAAGGCAGCGTCTCCGGCAGCGGCGCGCCGTCGCGGACGATTGAGATGCGCGCCGGATCCACACCTTTGGCCAGAATGCGGTCGCGCATATCTTCGCCAAGAACGATCACGCATGCCGCGCTGCGCAGCGCTTTGCGGTGCATGCGTTCCCAGCGTCTGATGAATCTGCTGGGGCGAACGATTTCGCCGCCCACGGCCATGTCGGGATACATATCGCGAATGTTGTAGACGAACGGCCGACCGGTGAGGCGCGCCACGTACGACGCGGCGATTCCCATTACCGGCGGATCCGTCATCGACAGCACGATATCGGAACGAATGGCGAGCGCGCGTGGAATCGCCAGCGCGAGATACGAAAGATAGTTGCTCACTCGGCGACGCATCTGGAAGCGCGGAAATGCCGTCGAGCCCACGCGCTCGATCACCAAATTGCCGCGGACCTCGCGACGCCAGAAATAATACGGATGGCGTTCCGTGGGATCGTACGACGGGCGCCCGCAGAGAACCGTGACGCGATGATGGCGGGAAAGCGGCTCAAGGAAATCGAAGGCGAGCTTGGCCGTCGCGGAAGTGTCCGGCGGGAAATACTCGTTCAGGACCAGGATGTGCACGCCGGTATCCCGATCAAGCGATTGCGAAGCTCGCGTTCTGCTGGAGCCGAGCAGCGCTGCGACGGCGAGTTCACTGCAGCGCCTTCGCGCTGGCCGCATCGGCCGCGCCTGGCGAATCGCTCGCACCGTTTGGTTTTCGCACCAGAATGTTGCCGAGCACCAACGCGTCCATCTTTGTGCGCAGGAAACAGTCGATCGCCTCTTCCGGGCGGCAGACGATCGGTTCGTTGTCGTTGAACGAAGTGTTCAGCACGACGGGCACGCCGGTGAGGTTTGCAAATTCACGAATCAGGCCCCAATAACGCGGGTTGACCTGGCGGTTGACGGTCTGCAAGCGACCGGTGCCGTCCACGTGCGTGGGCGCTGGGATCACGTCGCGTTTTTCCGGGCGCACGGCATACGCTAACGTCATGAACGGCGATGGATACGATTTTTCGAAATATTCGGAGGTGGCCTCTTCGAGGATCGAAGGAGCAAACGGGCGGAAGATTTCGCGATGTTTGATGCGGCGATTCAAAATATCTTTCATTTCCGCGCGGCGCGGATCGGCGACGATGCTGCGATTGCCCAATGCGCGCGGCCCCCACTCCGCGCGGCCTTGGAACCAGCCGAGAATTCTGCCCGCGGCGACCTCTTGCGCCGCGGCACGGGCCAATTCGTCGTCCGGCAGCTCGCTCATCTCGAGACCCGATTCGGAGAGGCGACTGGAAGCGATCGCGGCACGCAAACGCTCAGGAGAATACTCCGGGCCCCAATAGGAATGCTCCATCACGAACTCGCGCGGGCGGCCCAGAATCTGGTGATGCACGAAAAATGCCGCGCCGACCGCCAGGCCCGCATCGCCCGCGGCCGGCTGAACGAACACGCGCTCGAAAGGCGTGCGATCGAAAATGCGTCCGTTGGCGATGCAATTGAAAGCTACGCCGCCCGCAAGGCACAAGGATTTTTGCCCCGTGCGCGCGTACAAGGTGTTGAGCATTTCAAAGAGCACTTCCTCCAGGCGAGCTTGCAAGCTGGACGAGATATCGCGGTGGCTCTGCTCCAGCGGCGCCTGCGGATCGCGCTCGGGTCCGAGGCGCTCAGCCATGTAGGGCGAGAACATCGGCCCGAGTACCGGCGTTTGGTCCGCATCGCGCCAGGTCATGTCCGGACCGGTGCGATGGTGAATGAAATAATCTAGGCCCAATCGAAAGCCCACGCCGCCACGCACGCGCACGATACGGCGAAACTCATCCAGATATTTCGGCTGACCATAGGCGGCCAGGCCCATGATCTTGTATTCGTCGCCGAACTTGCGGAAGCCGAGGTATTGCGTCACGCCGGTGTAATACATTCCGAGCGAATGCGGGAAAGCGATGGAGCCATCGATGCGCATCCTGTTTCCCTGGCCCGAGCCCCACATGGTGCTGGCGAAATCGCCCAGGCCATCGGCGGAAAGCAGAGCGGCCTGATCGAATGGCGAAACGAAAAACGCGCTGGCCAAATGCGCTTGGTGATGCTCGACGCGATGAAACTTCGCGTGGATCTGCGCGGGATCGCAATCGAAGGCTGCGGCAAGCGCCTGGGGAATGCCGACGAACTGAGCGAGCACGCGAGCGCGTTCGCGAGCGAAGCGCGGCATGCGCAAGGCGAACAAAAGTTTCGTGCCCAGGCGCGCCCAGGGATTGCGCGGGATCGCGATGTGATCGACGTCTTTGAGATTGATGCCGCCGGTATCGAGGCAATAACGAATCGCGGCCGCGGGAAAGCCCGCCGCGTACTTCACGCGATTGAAACGCTCTTCTTCCACCGCGGCTACGAGCCGGCCATCGACCACCAGCGCGGCCGAAGCGTTGCCGTGATATGCGTTGATGCCAAGAATGTTCATGCCCGTATCTTGAAGCCCCTCTAATTCGCGCTGCGACTTGCGCCGCTCACTTGCGCCGCACTGCTCGTCGTGCCGGGCCGCGACTCCAAGACAGGCGGTTCGATCGCGACGGGCGCTGCGACATTTCGCCGCACCCAATCATTCAAAACGTAAAGACTCCACGGGCGCGACCAATTCGTTTGCCCCGCGCGAAAATTTTGCCACACATCGCGCACAGACTTTGAATCCAAATGATCGCGCAACGGCGCGCTGAGGTCGTTCAACTCCCGTGCCACGCGATCGCCCAGCGGACCGCGCAGCCAATGCTCCCAAGGCAGGGTAAATGTGCGCTTCGGCTGGCGCAAGACTTCCTCCGGAAGAAGATCGCCGATGGCTGCAGCCAGCAAGGCCTTCGACTGACCCGCGCGTTGTTTTGCGGCGGCGGGCAGCGCGGCGACGAACTCGACGAGTTCGTGATCGAGCAGCGGCACGCGAACTTCGAGCGAGTGCGCCATGCTGACGGCGTCAGTATCGCGCAGCAGCGTATTCACCATGTATGAGCGCATTTCAAGCCAGGAAACGGCGGTGAAATCATCGCGCCCTTTCACTTCTTGCGCGGCGTCGTCCAGCCACGCGCGCCAACTGGTCGTCGGAGTTTGCCCCGCTACGCTTTCCGCGAAAGCGCCGTCGGAGTGGCTCAACAACTCAGCGCACGTCTCCGGTGAAAAAAGTGAGCGCGCGATAAAATGTGCGTGCGGCAATGCCTGCGGCGAGCGCCACACGGAAACGCCCTTGCGAACAGCATCGGCGCGTTTGCCGCTGCCGGCCATTTTCAGCATTGCACTGGCCGCCAGCGATCGCAGCGCCTGCGGCACGCCGCGGGCCAGCGCGCGCACACGCGATGCGCGCGGCGTGCTGCGAAACGTGCTGTATCCGCCGAAGACTTCGTCGCCTCCAAGTCCTGACAATGCGACCTTCAATCCCACCTGCCGCGCCGCCCAGGAAACAAAATACGTGTTGATGCCGTCCATCGTCGGCTGATCGAGCGCGCCGACGGCCTCGTCGATGCGTTCGAGCACGGCGTCAGCGGTGAGCAGCAACTCCTGGTGCTTCGCGCCCAACCGCTCGGCGGTGCGGCGCGCCATCGGCGCTTCGCTGAACTCGCGCTCGGAGAAAACCACGGTGAAAGTGTGCAGAGCGCTGGATTCGCGCGCCGCCAAGGCCGCAAGACACGTGGAATCCATGCCGCTCGACAGGAAAATACCCAGCGGCACGTCCGCGATCAGATGGCGGCGCAGCGCGCCTTCCAGCAGCGGACGCAGCGCCTTCGCGGCGTCCGTGAAGGTTGCGCGCGGCCGCTGCGAAGCGCGGGAAACTGCGTCGCTCAAACTCCAATAGCGATTGGGCGCTGACGCGGCAGGATGCGTCACGTCAGTCACATGAAGCGAATATCCCGGCGGCAGTGAGAACACGCCGGAAATCATGGTCTCCGGTTCGGCCACTGACCCGAACAGAAGGTAGGACGAAAGCGCCGAAGGCGAAAGCTGGCGCTCGATCAGGCCGCTCGCCAGCAGCGCGCGCACCTCGGAAGCAAACACCAGCGCGCCGCGAACATTTGCGTAATACAGCGGCTTGATTCCCAACCGGTCGCGCGCGATGAAAACTTGGGCCGGCTCGCTCCGGCCGTCCCATACGGCGAAGGCAAACATTCCGCCGAGGCGCCGCACGCAGTCCGGACCCCACTGCTCGTAGGCGTGCACGATCATTTCGGTATCGGAATGCGTGCGGAAGGAGTGGCCCAGGCCGGCGAGGGTTTCGCGCAGCTCGAGAAAATTGTAAATCTCGCCGTTGAACACGACCGCAACACGGCCGGTTTCGTTCCACACCGGCTGCGATCCGCCAGCCAGGTCAATAATGGAAAGGCGGCGCATTCCGAGCCGCACACAGGGCTGTTCGAGGCGGCCTTCGTCATCCGGGCCACGATGGCGCAACGACGCCAACATGCGCCGCAGCGCTTCGCCGGCCTCGATGCCGGGCTCGACTCCAATAATTCCGCAAATGCCGCACATTCAGATAGTAAGGGCTGACCGGCCGGCATGACGCGCGAGCGCGCCATCGGGATTGTGCAGTTTGGCGCGCACAATTTTCAGCCGACGAGACCTGTGACAGCTTAACAGGAAGGCGGATCGGAACGCCAAGCAAAGCGCGCGGAAGCACCGATCTTACGCTGGATGCGCGCCTGTCACCGCAGCGGAATAGATAGCTTCCATCTGATCGAGCGGCTCCTCCCACGCAAGCGAGCGCGCCACATCCGCGCAGCCGGCGCGCAAGCGCGAACGAAGTTCATCATCACCGAGCAGTTGCGCGAGTGCCTTGCCGAACGCGGCGCGATCGAATGGCGCTACCAAACCCGCTCGATCTTGCACCAGCGGCGCAATCCCGCATTGATCCGTCACCAATACCGGCGTGCCGCAGGCCACAGCTTCTCCAGCTGTGTTGCCAAAATTTTCGTTTTGCGATGGCAAAATGAAAACATCCGCGTCGCGATAGGCCGACCACTTGGCGTCGCCATAAAGCGCGCCCGGAAACAAAACCGCGCCGCCCAAGCCAAGTCTCGCTGCATACGATTCAAGCGCGCGGCGATACTGATCCTCCTGGTAAGGACCAGCCAGGACCAAAACGCCGGGCCGTTGCGCGCCCGCCGCGCCGCGCCAATCCGCAAACGCCTCGAGCGCTAGCTCTGGACTTTTCTTTTTCACCAGGCGGCCGAGAAACAGAATGATTTTCGTATCCGGTGAGATGTTCCAGTGCTTGCGGAATGCGCCGGCTTCGGGTATCGACGCAGGACCATCAATCCCATTGCGGCGGACGACGATCTGCGCGGGCGCAATGCCGCCGGACTCCAATTCCTGGCGCTCCTGCTCGGAAGTCGCGACGAGAAACCGCGCGTGGTGCAAAATGCGATCGCCGATCAGCCAGCGATACGCCCACTTCAACGGAATATTGCGGACGATCGGACGGAACATCCCCATCGGCTCAACGACGTACGGCACTCCGCGGCTGTGGCACACATGCGCTGCCACCGGGCCCAGCAAATCGTACATGCCGTAAATGTGCGCGACATCGTAAGAACCGATATTCCGCCGGCACCAGCGCAGCGCTCCCGGATTCCATGTGAAAGCCCGATAGCGACCGAGCACGCGCAGATAGATTGCTTCGACGCCGTCCTCCACCGCGCTCCATCCCCATTTATGCTGGACAGCACCGAGCCGTCGCACGGTTTCCTGATCGAGGCCGAGATCAGCCGTGAGCACGGTGACCTGGTGACCGCGCGCCGCGAGTCCGCGGGCAAGCGCGCGCACCTTCACCGTTGGTCCGCCCTTATCAAGGAACGGAAAGTAGGACTGCGTGACTTTGAGGATGCGCATGCCAACTATCGGCCGGCAGAAGTGCCCATCGCGCCGCCGCTCGGTACGAATCGCTGCAGCGGCGGCGGTGGCGCCGGAGCAGTCTCCGGGAATTGGGCCAGGTGCGGCAGTCGAAACAGAACTCCCACCAGGATCCAAAGGTATGCGTTCAAAACGAAATTCTGATAAGCGCCGATGGACATGTAAGTCATCACGATCAGCAAAATGAACGCATACCAAAAAATAGCGAAGGCTACCGGAAAATAAGTGGTTTGCCGCAACTGCCGGACGATGCGCCAAGCGGCCCGAAGCAGCGCGCAAACCCACGCCAGCCAAAGAATGGGACCGAGGATGCCCATCTCGACAATTAAAGTTCCGATGCCGCTTTCGACTCCGTGCAGCTGCGGGGCATGTAACACTTCGGCGATGTACTCACCGCCGAGAGAGTCCGTCCCGGTGCCATAGCCGGTCATCCAATCGGGATGCTCAAACGCCAATTTCAAATTGATCCACGGATAATCGACGACGCGATAGTGAAGCTCGGAGCTTGCGCTGTTCGGAAACATCGTTTCCGAAAAGAATGCCCAGTTTGCTCCGAAGGTTTGCGGGGAAAGCTGCACCAGCAGAAGAAGGCCGGCGCCGGCCGCGAGCAACGAGTAACGAAGGGCCTTGGCGAGCGGACGCCCCTGGCCCCAACGCCAGGGCGCGCCCCACAACAAGCCCGCGGTCATGACCAGCGCACTGGCGATCATAAAAATGATCGCCGCACGTGAACCGCTGAGTACGGCGGCGGCGCTGATCGTGCCGATCGCAACAAAGGCGTAAAGAACGCCGCGGCGCCGGGCCAGCAGAAGGTGACACAGCATCGCGATCGCAAGAATCCAAGTGACGATCAGAAACTCGCCGAACCGCCCGCTGCTGACGAAAACTCCAGTGGGCGCCTTAATCATCTGATGGGTGACCGGCGACGTCCGCGTCAGGCTGCCCAATTCCACGATCTCGGGCGCCAATTTCGCGGGATTCAGAAAATTAATATTGACCGTCGCTTGAATTACCGCAATGCCGGAGATGAGAAAACCGAAAACGGCGCTAAAAACCAGAAATCTGCGCAAGTCCTCCGGAGTCTGCATCAAGGCGTAGGACACAAACATTAGCGGCACGAAATAGAAGTAAAGCATCATGCCCATCGCGCCGAACAGCAGGTGTGGCGACGATAAATTGAAAACCTGGATCAGGGCCAGCCAGAAAAACAGCGACAACGGAATCCAAAACGGAGGCCGAAACGTTGCGAACTGGCGGCGCTGCCTCGCGAGCAGACAAGAGAAATACGTCATGCCGACCAGAACATCCTTGGCGAAATAAATCTCCATGCTGTTGCCGAGGAATTTGCGGGGCAGATCTTCGATCAACAGCCAGCCAAGGAACAGATAAAATCCCGAGCGCCAATCGTTCAGAATGTAGACGGTGATGCCAAGGACGGCGCAGGCCACGCCGACCCGGATGAGCATCTCGTTGTTGCCCGCAGAAATCCAAGCACACAACTCCCAAGTGAGGGCCAGTATGCCCAGTCCCACCATCAAGCCGCGAATGTTCCGCGGGTTGCTGAACGCCCGAACAGACGTGTTCATTCTGCCGCCATCGCGAGCGGATGCCCCCGGTGCGATTATGTCTCAGACGAGCTTGCGAGCAAAGCGCACGCCCTGCCGATGGCCTGGGGCGGCAGCGTGTTGATGCCGGGGGATGTGCAGCGTATGATTTGGTCGCTTGTGTTGTGGGAATTTGAATTCCTGCTGACCTCTGCGGATTCTCTGGAGGAAGATCGCATGCCGAAGGCGCCCATGGGGGTCGAAACGCTCCCCCACGATCTTGTGCAGGCGGAAAGCAAGGGTTGGTGGGAATCCAACCCGATGAGTTACGACTGGCACAAGACGCTTCAAGCGCCGGAAGGCACACGCGAGTTTTACGACGGGATCGATCGCCGTTTTTTCGCGTCCTCCTCGTTTTACCGCGGCACGCGGCCATTTGAAAGATGGATTCCGTTCGACCAGCTCAAAGGAAAGCGCGTGCTGGAAATCGGCTGCGGCCTCGGCGCCCATGCTCAACTTCTGTCCGAGGCGGGATGCAATTTGACGTGCATCGATCTCACCGAAAAGGGCGTGACGAACACGCGCCGGCGGCTCGATCTGCTCGGGCTGCACGCCGACGTCCGCCAGATGGATGCCGAGCGTATGGATTTTCCCGATAACGAATTCGATTTTGTTTGGTCTTGGGGCGTGATCCATCACTCCGCGGACACCGCGCAGATTGTTCGCAACGTGTTCCGCGTTCTCAAGCCGGGCGGCGAATTTCGATTGATGGTCTATCATCGCCGCTCCCTCAGCGGACTGTACTACTTGGTGCGCGGCTTTTTCGCCGGAAAATTCTTCAGGGGCATGTCCGTGCAAGAAGTCCTGAGCTTTTACACAGATGGCTATCTGGCGCGCTTTTACACGCGGCGCGAGTTGCGCGAACTGCTGGTGCGCGGCGGCTTCGCCAAAGTCGATACCAAGGTTTTGGGGCAGAAAAGCGAATTGCTGCCGCTGCCAGGCAAGGGAGTGAGTGGCCGCGTGAAGTATGCTCTGCTGCGAATTCTTCCCGACGCGCTCGCGGAGGCCGCTCTCTCGGTCGCGGGATACTTTCTGTTTGCGATTGCCCACAAGAATATCCCGGAATCGCCAGGCTCGTAATGTGGGTTGGGATCTTCCCGGCGCTTCCAGAATCCGGCGGCGTTCAGCAGGTTGGCAGGCACGTCGGCGCCGTGCTCGCCAAACGCGCGCGGGAGCGGAACCTGCCATGCGAATTGCTTTCGCTCAATGACGTTTCCGGAACCGGGTCCTTCCGCGTAGACGCGCAAGAATACAAATTTACCGGCTTTGGACGCAGCAAATTGTCTCTGCTCTTTTTTTTGTTTCGCCGCCTGCCGCGAATCGAACTTCTGTACTTGGGCCATGTCAATCTGGCTCCGATAGGCTTGCTTCTTAGATTCGTGCGTCCCCGCCTGCCATATTGCGTCGTCGCTCACGGAGTTGAGGTGTGGGAGCCACTGCCTATCTTCCGCCGCATGGCGTTGCGGCGCGCCCAACGCGTGATGTCCGTAAGCGCGTTCACCGCGGACGCAATGGTGAAAGCTCAGAAGTTGGACCGTGGGAGGGTCTTCGTGCTTCCCCTCGCGCTGGACCCCGGCTTCACGCATGATTCGCGCGCTGAAACCTCGCTTCCGTTTCCTCCCCGCGACCGGATGCTTCTGACAGTCGGCCGATTGATTGCTTCCGAGCCGGGCAAGGGCGTCGAGCTAGTGATCAAGGCGCTGCCCGAGGTGATGAAGGCCGTTCCGGATGTTTTCTACGTCGTCGTCGGCGAAGGCGATCTGCAACCTCGCCTGGAGGAGTTGGCGCGAGAGAACGCGGTCCGCGATCGCGTGATTTTTGCCGGCGCGGCCCGGCTTGAACAACTCAAAGCCTACTATTCGCGAGCCGACGTATATGTTATGCCCAGCCTTCAGGAGGGATTTGGAATCGTGTTTCTCGAAGCGATGGCTTTCGGCAAGCCGGTGATTGCCAGCGAGCATGGCGGCGCGCCAGAAATTGTTCAAGACGGCGTCACCGGTTTCCTCGTCAAGCCGGGCGATCTGGAAGCGCTAACGGCGCACTTGATCCAACTTTTGCAGGATCCGGCGCTCCGCGCAAGAATGGGTGCGGCGGGGCGGCAACGCGTCGAAGAGAACTTCACCTTCGCGCATTTTGAAGCGGGACTGACAAAGATTCTGGATGCGTAATCGTAGGCGAATCCCGCGAACGTGCGATGGCGGCGCAGCGCAAACAGGGGAAGGTTTGTGACGAACTCAACATCGCGATCCATTCCATCTTTGGATGGGTTGAGGACCATCTCCGTCACGTTGGTCATCCTCAGTCACTCACTCGCGTATTTTCGCGGAGAGCCGAAGAGCTTTCCCTTTATCCAAATGACCGCGCTGGGCCAATCTGGAGTGGATATATTCTTTGTCATCAGCGGATTTTTGATTACCGGCCTGCTGCTCAAAGATTCAGACGAAGGAACCGGCTACCGCTTAAAGAGGTTTTACCTGCGTCGATTCTTTCGGATCTTTCCGCCGTTCTATTTGTTTCTTGGCGTTGTGTGGATCTTGTGGAAGACCGGCTTCAAACCTCTCGATTATCGTACGTTCATTACCGCAGCCACATACACGTATAACTATCTATCTCACGGCACAGGTTGGCTGCTTGCACATACGTGGTCGCTCAGTCTTGAGGAGCAGTTCTATATTGTTTGGGCGCCGTGTCTGGTTCTGCTGGGCAAGCGGAAAAGCACGGCGCTGGCGATCGGCGTCATCCTGCTCTCTCCCGCGATACGCTTCCTGACGTACGTGCTTGCGCCGCCGCTGCGCGGAAATGAAAGCATCATGCTCCACACACGTTTGGATACGATCATGTTCGGATGTGCGATGGCGCTGCTTTGGCGGGACGAGAGATTCAATCGTTGGGTGGAGAAACTACTGCATCCCTCCCTGGTGATCTTCTCGATGCTCTATATTCTAATCGTAGCTCCGTGTCTTTCCACGCGCTTCGCCGCGCGTTACGACTGGCCAATCGGCTATGGGCTCGAGGGCTTGTTGATCTCGATTGTGCTTCTCTACGCGGTCCGAAGACCCTCTTCGGGATTTGGGAGGTTTCTGAATTGGAGGTCCATGCGGCATATCGGTGTGATTTCGTACGGCATCTATTTGTGGCAGCAAATGTTCACGGGCCCGAACGCCTTCTGGGTTCCGTTGAACATAGTGTTGATCCTGGCGTGCGCGGAGTTGTCCTATTGGTTGGTCGAGCGCCCGTCGTTCCGGCTGCGGGATTGGCTGGAGAAGCGATGGATTCCGCGTCCGGCATTGCCGATTCACAACCACACAGCAGCGGCGCTCGCGGACACCGAAAGCGCGGGGTGAGAAAGCGCCCGGGTCAAACCGGTCAAGCACGCCCGCAGGCCCCATCGGAGAGAGTCACTGTATGCGATTTAGCCTCCGCGAAAATCGAGGATTGAAATCGAAGTTGAAGTCTTGGCTTTTGCCGTCCGGCCGGTCGCCGCGACGCATTCGTTTCGGTTTGCTCGGCGGTCTCACCATGCAGATGGATTTGGCGCACCACAGTCAGCGCTGGCTCGGCTTGCAGGAAAGGGAGTTGTGCGAATGGGTTCGCCGGTTCGCGCGCGATATCAACACGGCTGTAGATGTGGGGGCGAATGACGGGATGTACACGCTCTATTTTCTTGCGCGCACTTCCGCTCGAAAAGTCTACTCGTTCGAGCCGTCCACAGATTGCATCCGCGAACTCGAGCAAAATCTTGCGCTCAACGACCTCGCCGCGAACGAGCGGCTAAAGATTGACGCTAGGATGGTTGGCGCCAGCATCGCGCAAGATTGGACCACGCTCGATTCCCTCGCTGCCTCGATCGTGCCCCCTTGTCTTATCAAGGTGGACATCGATGGTGGCGAGCGCGACCTGCTAAGCGGCGCAAGTCGGTGCCTTGCCTTGCCGGGGATGAGATGGATTATCGAGGTTCATTCCAAGGCTCTGGAACAGGATTGCCTGAGGGCGCTGACCGAAGTTGGATACCACGTCGAGATCGTCCCCAACGCGTGGTGGCGTAACGTTATTCCCGAGCTCAGGCCCGGCGAACTAAATCACTGGCTCGTGGCTTATCGAGATGAAGAAAAATGATATATGCCCGGCCCGAACAGCTCGTTCTCTCTTTTGCCGCTGAAACGCGCTCATGAACTATTCCGTCTCCATCGTCATCCCAACGCGCAACCGCTCCGCGACACTCGCGCGGTGCTTGGCGGCGTTGCCGGCAGGGGCCCGCGGGCTAGACGCGCCCGAAGTGATCGTAGTGGACGATTGCTCGAGCGACCCGACCGCGCCGATTGTTGAAGAATTCGCCCGCGCCAGCGGTTGGTCAGCCCAGTGCTTGCGGCAAGAACGCCCACAGGGCGCAAACGCGGCGCGAAACAGAGGCATGCATGCCGCTCGCGGAGAAGTCATCGTGATGATCGACGACGATGCGATCGCCACCGAAGGCTGGCTCGCGAATCTGCTAAATGGACTCTCTCCGCAGTTCCCGGTCGTTACCGGTGCGATTCGTCTTACGATCGAAGGCCCGATTCTCGGCAAGCATCGCGATGAGGTGAGCACGTTTCTTACCGAAGTTTTGAACCCTCCGATTGGCGCAAACGGTCTAACTGTCCCAGTGACATGCAACATGGCGGCGTTCCGGCAGGTCTTCGACGCGGCGAGCTTCGACGAAAATGTCCGGCCGCCCGCGGAAGAAGACGATTGGCTCAGGCGCACAGGAGTTGCGGCGCACTTCGTCCCCGAGGCATTGGTCTGGCATTACAAGTCCGCAGAGGAAATCCGCGTAATGCGCATACTGCGGCTGGCGTGGTTCCGAGGAAGCGAAGGAGGCTGGTGGATCAGGGAGCGTGTGGAGACTTCTTCTCGCCGGCGAACGCGGATGGCCATGAGTTGTCTGAACGCGTCTTCCCGCGCATTCGCTCACGCGATCCTGCGGCTCTGCTGGGGTGGCGTGGCTGTGGGCCTGGCGGAGCTTGCGAAGGCACTTGCGCTGGTGGGCCTGATCAATCGCGGCGCGCGCACGCCACGGAGTTGGCGGTGATTTCACGCGCCAAAATTGAAAAACATGGCGTGGCGCTCCTCGCGACGCGCCTGGGCAAGCTCGGCGCGGATCCGTGCGGGGGATCGGAAGTTGTTCTGTGGGAGGACGCCAAAATATTGCAAGACGCCGGGATCCCGGTCCGGGTGTACGCGCGCGCCGCGTTTGACGGAGCCCCGGTTCACATTCTTCCGCTGCGCACCTCCATGCCGGTCGTCACGTCGCTTGAATACGGAATGAAATTGCTGCGGCGGGAACCCGATGCGTTGATCGTTGCGTACAACGAAACGGCGCTGGCCGGTTTTGCGCCCGATCGCGTGATTGTGCGCTTTGATTGGACCACTCCACTGCCGCGATGCTGGAACTGGCCGTTTTGGCTCTCGCGATTCCAGCGGGCGCGCTATCTGTTTCCGAGCGAGAACGAGAAGCGATTGTTCCTTGAACGCCACCACGGAATTCCGGAGCAGCGCACATCGGTGATATGGAACGCCGTGGATCTGCGGCTTTTTCATCCGGCGAATTCTGAGGGTGAAACTCGGCAACCCGGAACATTGCGCGTTGGATATGCCGGACAGTGGGAACCCGACAAGGGGATCTATCATCTGCTGGAAGCATGGCGGGCCGTGAAGTCGGCTATTCCGCGCGCCGAGTTGTGTTTGGCGGGAGGCCTCGAACTCTGGAAGACCGTGGTGGAAACTCCAGGCTCCATCGATTGCACTGCGAAGGTCCGGCAGATGGAGTGCGATGGCATGCTTTCGACTGTGGGCGCGCTGCCGCGCAACGAAATGCCCGCGTTTTGGAACTCATTGAGCGTTGCCGTCGTGCCCTCATTTCATGAGGCGTTTGGTTTGATCGCGCTTGAAGCCATGGCTTGCGGGATTCCCGTGGTGGCCAGCGCCGTGGGCGGGCTGAAAGAAATTGTGGAGGATAGCGAAACCGGAATGCTCGTGCCGCCCGGCGATGCTGCCGCGCTTGCGCAAGCTCTCATCACATTACTCACCAACGAGCCTCTGCGGCTACGCCTTGCGCAGGGAGCCCTGCGGCGCGCACAGATGTTTTCACTCGAACGCAGATCGCGTTTGCTGCTGGAGCTTTTTCTCGATGGAAAAATGATGCTATCTTGATTCGACGGAACATGCCCATTTTGCCGAACGAAAACCTCAGCCAAGAAAATCCTGGCGCCGAAATGGCGGAGTTCAAAGCCGCCCCGCGGCTCTCAGTGGTGATTCCCGTTTACAACGAGCGCGGAACGATCGCCGAACTCATCAAGCGCGTGCAAGCGGTTGCGATCGAAAAAGAAATTATCGTTGTGGATGACGGTTCGACCGACGGCAGCAGAGAATTCCTTCAAGAACTCAGTGCCAACCCTCAGAGCGGCGGTATCCGAGTTCTGCTTCAGGAGCGTAACGCCGGCAAGGGCGCGGCGCTTCGCCGGGGATTTTTGGAAGCGCATGGCGCGATCGTCATTATCCAAGATGCGGACTTGGAACTGGATCCTGAGGACTATCACAAATTATTGGAGCCGATCGAGAGCGGCGCCGCCGATGTGGTGTATGGGTCGCGATTCCTCGGGGAGCCGCGGCCGGGGGACCGCTCTTGGCATGTATTCGGCAACAAATTTCTCACCTCGCTCTCAAACTTGTTTACGCGCTTGGATCTCACCGATGTTTGGACGTGCTACAAGGTGTTCCCAAGAAAATTGTTGCAGCAGATTGAGATTAAAGAAAACCGATTTGGCATCGAACCTGAATTGACCGCAAAGATCGCCAGACGCCGCTGGCGCGTGCGAGAAGTTCCGATTTCGTACCACCCCAGAACCTATGCCAAAGGCAAGAAGATTGGTTGGAAGGATGGGATTAGAGGCGCGTGGTGCGTTGTCCGCTATAGCCTCTTCGACTGACAACTGAATTCGATCTGCCGCCGAATGTGCCGCGCATTCGCATCGCGGGCATACGCAAAATTGTCCTCAACCGTTTCCCCGAAATTGCCGCCCCTCGAACGATGCTAGTGCGCGAAATCCGCCGGCGCCAGCGCGTGAAAGTAGAAGGTCGTGTCGCCGATGCGCTGCCAATCGGCGCGGTCTTCGGGTGGAACGTTCTCTGTGACCACAACCTTCGCACCTGCGCCGCTCATGGAAGAAAACACCGTACTCTTACCCGCGGCATCCAGCGCCCAAAATTGCTCCGCGTCTCTTTCGGGGATCCAAGTGGAAATGCTCAATCGCGCTAAGCGCGCGAAATAGGCCTCGATCGGATTGCCGACGTACGCGATGCGATCCCCCGGCCGCAGGCCCTCACTTTTGAGCGCGGAAGCGATCTCCCAATCCGTGGAAGCAATTTGACGCGTGGCGAGATCGCGCGCCGCGCGGAACGTCATCTGCGGCGCCACAGCGAGCAGAGGCACCAAGAGGGCGAGCGCGACAATCAGAATCGCGGACCGGACTTGTGCCGAAGACGCTCCGAAATATCCGCGGTACATCCACAGCCACAGTAACAAGACGAAAGTAGCTACAAGCCGCGGCTCCACGTGAACGATAGAAAACGCTCCCAGCGCCGCGGCCGCCCAAAGCATTGTCAGCCAGTCCGGCCGCCGCCACGCCCCGCCACCGAGCCACAACACAATAAGCCCGGCCGCAAACACACCCCACGAAAATAAAATGTCGATGTAAGCCCGCCAGGCGCTCTCGAATTGGCCAAGCACTCCGTATGTTTGGAAATGAAGTCTTGCGCCCTGATACCAATAGGAAGGATCGTACCAAGCGGGAAACGTTGAATGGATGGCGTAGTTCTGCGTATCGAGAACGTCCGGCGAGGCATGCAGTCTGCGCATGGGGTGTATGCCGGCGTCCGCCCCGACGGAAGGTTGCCCAACATCCGCGAACGTGTATTGCGCGCGCTCCAGAGCGGTCAGATAGGTTACCCGGCCCTCATCACTGAACGTGATGTGTCCCGCGGAGTGCGAAAGGGTCGCAATCCATGGCGCGGAAATCACGAAAAATCCAAGAAACATGAGGAAGGTTTGGCGAAAGCTGCGATGAAAAAACAGGTCAATCGCGAAAAGCACAAACGCCAATGGAAACATCACCGCTCGGGCGAGATAACCGAGACCCAAAACAACACCCGTGGCCGCAGACATCGGCAGGCTCTTTTGCTCACCGGCGCGATGCAGCGTGCCGAGCGCTAAATAGATCAGCGCGGAAAAAAGCAAGTCCGGAGTGACCACCGAGACCGTGATCAAATGAAGCGATGACCACGCAAACATGGCGTAGCCGAAAATCATCCAGCCGGGTTCCTTGCGAACGAGCGGCGCCCAAAAGAAATAAAAGCACGCCAACGCGCCTAAATAGATCAGAAAATTGACGAAATGGACCGCGGTGGGTTCCCAATATCCGGATGGTTTAAACGCGAGCGCCCCAGCCAAGAGCCAGGGATACAGCGGGCTCCAAGTAGCATTCACGCTCGCGGCCCAATGTCCGTGCGCAATTGCATCGGCCACATCGAGATAGCTGATGCCGTCGCCGACCATGTGCGCGTTGCGGCCGTCCCAAGCGTATAGCGCGCCCAGCAACACGACGACGAGCAGACACGCGTGCGCCAGCGTCCGCAGCGAAACGCGCGGGTTCGATTCCAAATCGGAGCAGAGTTGCGGATCAGCACCAGTGGCGGGCACGGTCATATTCGCAATGAAGAAGACGATCAGCCGCGGCTGTGGCAAGAGCCGTGATGAAGAAACGCCGGCGACCGGTCGAATATACCCCAGCGCCACGCGAATTACACGCTTCGCGAAATCGCTGCGGCTTGCGCCAAGGGCAATCTCGTTGTTTCGAGCGCATCGGAAGCGTACGATGCGCGAACCAGACGTCCACAGCCGTGATTCGGCTAAGTCGTCGCCGGCGGGCGCGTCGCTGCACTAAGATGTCTGGCGGGCAGTGGCGCCGCAGAGGATAGCGGGCAAACATTGGGCGAGGACACAACAACGCGTCGCTCCATACCGTCTCTCGACGGCCTTCGGGCGTGTTCGGTGCTGTTCGTCATTGCCGCGCATTCGCTGGAGTGGATCCGCAACACTCCCACCGTTTTCCCGTATGAACAGCTCGGAACGCTGGCCCTGCTAGGCGTCGACACGTTTTTCGTCATCAGCGGATTTCTCATCACGCAGATATTGTTGAAGGAATTGGATTCCAAAGGCAGCATTCGTCTTAGGAAATTCTACTTCCGGCGCTTCTTTAGAATTTTCCCACCGTTTTACGCTTACCTGGGCGTTGTGGCCATCCTCGGCGCACTCGGTGTCGTGCACATGAATCGCTGGGCGCTTGTGGTTTCGGGCCTATACATTTGGAACTATCTCGTGCTCCCGAATGCTTGGCTGGTGGGCCACACTTGGTCGCTGAGCTTGGAGGAACAGTTCTACGTGATGTGGCCGCCGTTGCTTAAGTGGCTAGGCAGGAAGAAAAGCTTGTATGCGGCGCTGGCCATGATTGTCCTATCGCCCGTATCGCGAATGATTACGTACGCGGTGGCCCCAGAGCGGCGCTTTTACGAATGGGCGATGTTGCACACCCGCCTGGATACGATCATGTTCGGCTGCGTTCTGGCGCTGCTGTGGAACGATAAGAACTTCCAACGCATCGCAGACAAGGTTTTGCGCCCGGAGCTATTCGCGGGCTCGGTTCTCTTCCTTACGGCGATCGGACCGCTGTTCGAGACCAGCTTAAGGCCGCGCTACCAGTGGCTGATCGGTTACCCGCTGCACGGCGTGCTGATTTCCTTCGTGCTGGTATATGCGGTAAAGAAGCCCACATCGCTGCCGGGCCGCTTCCTCAATCTTCGAGTGATGCGGCACATCGGAGTGATTTCCTACAGTTTGTACCTGTGGCAGGAAATGTTTGATGGGCCCAAGGTTTCATATTTTCCGTGGAACTTGATTGCCATCTTTGCTTGTGCGGAGCTTTCTTACTTTCTTGTCGAGCGCCCCGCGTTGGCTATGCGCGACCGTCTCGAAGGAAAGTGGAAGTTTCTTTCGAAACCGCCACGCGCCGAGCGCCAGGCGGCTCTGCAGCAACCATCGGCGACGGAAGACGTCTTGTAGCTACAGCCGATGATGAGCGATCCCGCCGCGTTGAGCGGACGAACCGTCTAAGGCACCCGCGCCTCGGCCTCAACCCAAACGCTATCGGCGACGTGCGTGAGCAGGGGCAGGGCGTTCGCCACTTTGCAGCCGGCATGAGACGCCAACACAATCAGCTTCCCCGCTGGCGAGAGCAAGTCCAGGTCGGAAAGTTGAGGGTTTTGAGTAAAGAAGCCGTCTGCGCGGAGCCGGAGATTTCGTAATCCAGCTTCTTCGATCGCGCGACGAATTCCCGCGCGCGTCCAGTAGCGCATTTCGAACGAATTCGGCGGCGCATCGCGAAATCCTCTTTTCGCTTGGCGGACGATGCTGTACATGCCATAGGCATTCGGAAGTTGGACCAGGCAAAGGCCTCCCGGTTTCAGCACCCGGGCCGCTTCCTGAAAAAAGTGGATGACTTTTAGCCGATCGATGTGCTGCAAGACGCTGTAGGAGAACACCACATCGACGGAATGTGACCGCAGCGGCAGCGTTTCCACATCGCCGCACACAAAGTTGGCATTCACACCCAACTGGCGGGATACCCTCGCAGCCGCCGCCAGCGCATCGATGTGCACATCCAAGCCAACCGGATTGAATCCGGCGCGGGCCGCGGCCACGCTCCAGCGTCCCCAACTGCAACCAACATCGAGAACGGTTTGACCGGAACCTGGGGACAGTGGCCACCTGGGGATCGGATAACGCTGCAGCTTGCCTCTCGCTCGCGCGTAGAGGTTCCCATTTGTGTTCACCAGCCAATCGTCAACAAAGGGATCGACGACGCCGTTTTGGTTCGGGTCGCGCCGGGTGGGTTCCATGTTTCGTGGGACAGGTTCGCGCCGGACAACGTCAGTGAATATGGGGATTCCATCTTCGACGGGGAAAATGTGGCCCTGCTCGCAGAACAGCGCAGCATCTTGGATTCGAAGATTGCTGCGATCCAAGGGACAACCGAGAACCTGCGTGAGTTGTTCGGAGAGCAATTCAGTCTTGAGCCCCCTCAACTCTCACTGCAAGATCCTCCGGGCGCGGCATTTGTTCTTCATTCTTTTGTCGCGCGAAGTGCGAAGCAAACTGAAGTCTGGGGACACGGCATGGTCAACGCGAGCCGCCATCTCAGTGACACGAGTATTCGCGGATTTCGATCCGCCAATCCAACTGGTTGTCTTCCGGCGCATAGCGGCGCTTCCAATGCGCGCCCGGATCGTAAACCAAACTGCGATCGGAGACCAATTGGCAGCGTGTATCCAGGCGCGCTTGCGTTTCATCGGTCGGGGCCTCGGGAATATCAAAGTGAAGGCCTTTCACAAGCATCGTAGTCGAACCCAGCGGCGCGCCGGAGGCCAGCCACTCCTGGGGATCGTATACGCCTGCACTGTGAACAGCCTCCGGTAAGAGACCCGCGAACCCGCCGCCCGCCGGTTCGGTCCGCGGCGCCAGATATGTAAGGTAGAAAAAGAAAGAGGGATTGTTCCCGATGACGACGCCGCCACTCGGCAACGTGCCCGCCGCCTCTTTCGCAATCGTTTCCCACGGTTCAATCCAATGAGGAGCCGCGTACAGCTTGCGTGAAAAAATGCCGAACCACCCCACCGCAAACGCGATCGCAACCGCGGCCAGCAGCAGCCGCCGGCCCTTCTGCCAACTCCATGATCCGAGCGCCACGCCCGTCGCAAGAATCAGCCATGCCGCGATGAGCATCATGCGTTTCGTAGTCACGACGCCCAGCAATGTCATGACCACCAAAAGCCCGGTGAAATACAGAAGGAAACGCCTCGCAGCCAACGGGGCGCCCCAAATTGTCAGAAGAAAGCAACTCGCGGCGGCAATTCCGGCGGGCACGCCGATCGGCCAGAACCACGGCGCCACAGATTCACTCACAAAAATGCAGTAGAAATTGTAAATCCCCATGAAAAATATGGCGGCGATGGAATGTCTTGTGTGAACTCCAGTATGAATCTCCGTCAGAAACGTCCTGAATATCGGTGCGTAGGCAACCAACAGGAGAATTCCCGTGCCAACGGCCTGATGCCACCAAGCGCCGATATTCCTGAAATTCCGAAGCAGAAAATCCAGTCCAAGACACGCGAGAAGCGCCCATCCGAAGTAGTTCGCGTACACCAGCGCCACCGCAAGCAACATCACCGTTGCCCAATTGCCCCACGTAGGCTTCTCCACAAACCGCAAATAGCTCAACGTCAGCATCGCCACTATTAAGAAACAAAATGAATACCAACACGCGAGCCGGCCAAAGTGAAACCCATACGGCCAAAGGACCATCAAAAACAAAATCCAAAGCCGGCTTCTGGTTCCCCCCAAGCGCGCCGCGGCCTTTGAAAGCGCCCACGCTCCCAGCGCGAAGAACACAATCGATGGAAACCGCAGCAGGAACTCCTGCCCGCCGGTGAGTCGCAACCACCCGTGAAGAATCAAGTCGTAAAGAGGGGGATGCTCGAGTTTGGCAGTATTGGAAAGATAGAGTTTTATCGTTTGTAAGGCCGGTTGCGCCGCGCGGCCCACGATATCGCACTCATCGTCAACGGCGGTGAACCACTTGTTGGTGAATAGCAGGGCCGCGACAATTGTGAAAAGTGTCGCCCCAGTGAGGTACTTGACCGCGCGCTTTTCAGACAAGCCGGGAATGGCCTGTTGCATCGGCACCATGATAAACGATCGGGTTGCTTGTTGGATACCTTCGCCCCTTCAGGGAATTTGTTTGGCAATCGCCGAGCTGAGTATCGGATCCCGGCCGCTCTCGTTGTTGGATCGGCGCTCGAAGCTGGCGTTGCATCATTCCGACAAGGTCTCCATGTAAAGCTCCGCGATGCGATTCCAGGAAAAAAATCTCTCTTGAGCATGGACGCTGCGCTCGTGCAGCTCGATCCACCTCTGCGGGTCGGTGAGCACTCGGACCACGGCCCCCGCCAGCGCTTTCTGGTCGCGCCATGGAGACCATTCGATGCCCGCCTCAGCGATCGGGCCGGCGGGTTCGCCGTCTCCGTAGCCGACAATCGGAACTCCGCTCGCAATTCCGGCCATCGCACCCCCACGTTGTAGCGTGACACAGCTCCAGACAAAAAGAAGGACGTCAGCGCGCCGCAGCTCGCGCGCAATTTCCTCTGCCGGGAGCACGCCACGCACCTCCAGGCCAACCGAGCATCCTTCGAGTGCGGTTGCCAGTTCTTCCTGCGCCTCGCTTGACCCGCGGCCCACAACAACCAAGCGCAAATTCGGAATCGTCTCACCGGCCTCTCGCATTATGCCGGCCATTTCCGCCACCTCGCCGGTTGCCGCAGGAAAACCTCTGACGCCAAAAACGACTACTCTCTTTTCGTGTTCCAAGGAGCTAGGCTGGGATCGGCGATCCAGGCATTCGGGAATATTTCCTCCGATCGGTATGAATACCGCCCGGTTTTCATCCGACGAACCAACGCGCCCCTCGCGGACGGGAGGCAACCATTCGACCTCGCCGAGCGGTACCGTGAAAATACTCCGCGCGGATCTGCGATGGAGCGTCCGCAGAACCCACATTTGAAACGCGTGGCGAACGCGGTCGCGCCAGCGCGAACCTTCGAAGGTGATGTGTTCATGAAACACGACGGCGCATTTCGCGCCCCGGCTGCGCACGATGGCAGCGACAGCGAGCGCGCCCCAAGAGAACCCTCGGCGCGACCACCCGAGCGCGGTGTATTGAAGCAGGACCCATTCCTCGCGCCAATCTGCGCTATCGCGCCAAAGGCGCCGCAGGGCGCGGATCCACCCCCCCTGATTCCATGACACATGTACCCTTGTGAGGGTGATTCCGTGCCGCGCGAGGGCCTGGCCTAGGAAACTACAGTAATCATCAACGCCATCGGTCGGTACGTCGCGTTTTCCGAGAAGCGCAATCATGGCGCCGGTTCACACGGAACGGCAGCGCGGCCGGATTCCGTCGCGGCAAATGCTAAATCCTGCCGGCGGATCGCACGAGCATTCCAGATTATCTTGTAGGATGTGCGCACGTGAGCAGACACTCGCGTGACTGCTCGACGATTCTAGCAGCGCCCGAAGCACGAGGCCAACCATCGCTTGCCACGCGCGCTGATTGCGGAGATGCGAGCGCGGTTTTCGCGAGACGCCGAATCAGAACTTGCGACTCAGTTGCTCCGCTACGCTGGCTTGTCTGCAGCGCGGTCTAAGATATTCGCCGAGAACGCGGGCGGCAGGATGTCGATGATCGCATCAGTTAGACATTTGAATGACTAAGCGGCGTTATAATCAGCCAACATCTATTCCGCAATGGAGGGTATCTCCAGATTTGGGCTTTCCACTGAGTGAATAGATCGGGAGGGTGTCATGAACGATTCCCGGTCTGCGTGTCCACGGTCGTCCTGCCTTTTAATTTCCCTGGCAATAATTGCTTTTGGGTATGTCACCGGATGCGGAGGGGGCGGTTCCACCGCGCCTCCGCCAACCTACGCGATTGGCGGCACGGTGATAAACCTTGTCGGGACCGGCGGCGGTCTGCAGTTGCAAGACGACGGCCACGACTCCCTCTTGGTGAATGCCAACGGAGCTTTCACGTTTCCCACTCCCCTGGCGTCTGGAACCGCATACAGCGTCACCGTCTCCGTGCAGCCTTCTGCCCCGGCGCAAATCTGTGAGGTCACGCACGGCACGGGGACAGCCACGGCGGACGTCACAAGCGTCGCCGTGGATTGCGGCCACATGGCGTGGACATGGGTCGGCGGTTCGAACTTGACCGGCCAAGTGGTCACGTATGGAACGGAGGGCACGCCTGCCCCAGGCAACATCCCCGGCGCGCGAGGTGGCGGGGCCGCTTGGATTGATGCATCGGGAAATTTCTGGCTGTTCGGTGGAGCTGGAGTCCCTCCGCAAGGCACGCCGTTTGGTGCCGCGCCGTATGGTTACCTGTTCAACGACCTGTGGAAATACAGCGCGGGCGAATGGACGTGGGTAAGTGGGTCGAGCCAATTCAACCAGGCGGGGGCCTACGGAACTGAGGGCACGCCTGCCCCTGGCAACATTCCCGGGGCGCGGCAGAGCAGCGCAATTTGGATCGACGCGTCCGGGAATCTCTGGCTCTTCGGCGGGGCCGGTTACGATTCGTCCGGGCTCTTCTTTCCAAACTTCAGCTATCTCAATGATTTTTGGAAGTACAGCGGTGGGCAATGGACGTGGATGGGTGGATCGAATGCGTCGCAGGGGTTTCCCGGTCATGGTGGGCAGGGGACCTATGGAACTCTGGGCACGCCGGCCCCTGGCAACATTCCCGGGGGCCGACTGTGCGCCGCGACATGGGTCGATAAATCCGGGAATCTCTGGCTCTTCGGTGGATTTGGTTACACGACGGCGGGCTCGGTCGGCGATCCGCTCAACGATCTTTGGAAATACAGCGCCGGCGAATGGACGTGGATGAGCGGATCGAACACGCCCGGCCAGGCCGCGGTCTATGGAACTCAGGGCGTGCCGGCGCCGGGCAATACTCCTGGAGCGGAAGAGGGCGTCGCCGCGTGGACTGACGCATCGGGGAATCTTTGGCTGTTCGATGGAGCCCTGTGGAAGTACAGCGCGGGCCAATGGACGTGGGTGGGTGGGCCGCAGTCAAACACGAAAGGGGTGTACGGCATTCTGGCCACGCCTGCCGCAACCAACATTCCCGGAGCGCGATCCGGCGCCGCCACTTGGACTGACACAGCGGAAAATTTCTGGCTCTTCGGTGGATATGGGGTCGATTCCAACGGCGCGGCTGGAAATCTCAACGATCTATGGAAATACAGCGCGGGCCAATGGACGTGGATGGGTGGATCGAACGTGGTAAACCAGAATGGGACGTATGGAACTCTGAGCATACCTTCGCTCGCTAGTATTCCCGGAGCGCGAGCGAGTGGCGCCACGTGGGTTGACGCGTCCGGGAATTTCTGGCTGTTCGGCGCGGGGGGCTCCGACTCGTTTGGGCCCCAATCGCAAGAATATAACGATTTGTGGAAGTACGAGCCGTAAGCGCAATCGCTTCTGCCAAATCTTCGCGCGTGCGAAGCGCACGCCCGCGATTAACGCCGCATCATCCTAAGTTGTGCTGGGAATTTCTGTATCCGGCTCAGGCGAACCGCGTTCACGCTTCATTGCCACGATTCTAACGGCTCTCAGCGGATTTCTGCCGGCGCTTGACTTGCTGTTGGATTGCCATACTCTTAGCTGGTGGTTTTCCCGCATACATGAGCGAGATCGTCATCCACGTCGAAGGGCTCGGCAAGCGCTACCGCGTAGGCGAACGCGAGCGCTATCTCGCGCTGCGCGACATCATCTCGCGCGCTTTCGCCGCCCCGTTTCGGCCGCGCGCGCCTCGCACCAAGGATTATCTTTGGGCGCTTCGCGACGTCAGCTTCAATGTGACGCAGGGTGAAGTGATCGGATTGGTCGGGCGCAACGGCGCCGGCAAGACCACCCTGCTTAAGCTGCTATCGCGCATCACCCGGCCGACGACCGGCCACGCCGAAATCCGCGGCCGGATCGGTAGCCTGCTCGAGGTCGGCACCGGATTCCATCCCGAACTCACCGGCCGCGAGAACGTGTTTTTGAGCGGCGCGATTTTGGGAATGACGAAGCGAGAGATCGAGCAGAAGATGGACGCCATCGTAGCCTTTGCCGACGTCGATCGCTTCCTGAATACGCCGCTGAAGCATTACAGCTCAGGGATGCAAATGCGCTTGGCGTTTGCGGTGGCGGCGCATCTGGAACCCGAAATCTTGCTAGTGGATGAAGTCCTGGCCGTCGGCGACCTCGAGTTTCAAAAGAAATGCATGGGCAAGATGGAAGAGGTTTCGAAAACGGGGCGCACCATCGTTTTCGTCAGTCATCAAATGAATCAAATTCGGCGCCTGTGCGAACGCGTTCTGTGGATTGACGGCGGCCGGATTCGCGCACATGGACCGACTGCGAAAATCGTTGCCGATTATGAATCCGCCAGTGTGGCGGCGGGTACGGAAGCCGGAGGCAATGGGCACTGCTTCACAAGCTGGACGCTGAACGGCGATGGCCATGTCCTCGAGGACGGCGTTCCCGAGGTGCGATTTCACTTTCGGCTGCATCTCCGCGAACCGGTTTCCGGCGGCCACTTCGGTGTGTCTGTGCTGTCTGACTCCAGCGCCGTTCTGAGCGGCTGGGGTTTTGACAATGTGGATATTCCGGCGGGCGACCAGGAAGTGATTGTTCGCATACCGTCGCTTCCGCTGCGCCCTGGCTCCTACACACTGCAGTGCTCGGTGTTCAATCGCGGCAACAATCTCACAGGCGGCCACCTCATCGAAAAGTGGTACGCGTTGCCTTTGTTCGTCGTGGGCACCAAACCGGTGGGTCATCCGCAGGATCGCTGGAATGGGATTCTGAACATCCCGGCGGAGATACGCATCTTGCCCGGGCAGTGAGGGACGGCGGGCTTAAGCAACGAAAAACGGAACAGGATAGCCGCCGCGTCCGGCGTTCCTGCCACTTCAAGTGTTCCCGCATTATCGCGGAAACGGTTCAGACGACGTCAGCAATCGTGCTTTCCATCGCGTGGTAATACACGAAACCGCCGAGCACAACCAGGATGACGGCGGCGGTAGAGGCCAGCGCGATGGCACCGGGCGGCTGGCCCCGCCCCGTGAGCGCCCACCGGAATCCTTCCACAACGCCGGCCATGGGATTCAATCCATACAGCAACCGCCAGCGCGCCGGCACAATCGAGCTGGAATAGGCGATCGGCGAAGCGAATAGCCAGAACTGCACGAGGAACGGGACCACATAGCGAACGTCTCGATAGAGGGCGTTCAAGGCCGAAAGCCAAAGTCCAACGCCGAGCGCCGTCAGCAACGCGAGCAGCAGGAACACCGGGAGCCACACGATCGCACGCGTCGGAACGATGTGATAGTAGACCATCAGCACGATGAACATGGCGAAGGAGATGGCGAAATCTACCAGCGGCGAAAGGATCGACGAAATCGGCAGAATCACACGCGGGAAATAGATTTTGGTGATCACGCGCTGCTGATCGACCACGATGGCGGTCGCGTTGGTCATCGCCGTCGCGAAATACGTCCAAGGAAGCAGCGCGCAGTAATAAAAAATTGGATAAGGCAGCCCCTCGGAATCCATTTTCGCGAGCCTGCCGAAAAACAAGCTGAAAACCAGCATGGTGAGAAACGGCTGGAGCACGGCCCAGGCAGCTCCAATTGCGGTCTGCTTGTAACGTACCTTCAAATCGCGCCAGACGAAAAAGTACAAAAGTTCGCGGTAGTCCCACACTTCGCCCAGGTCAAGCGCCAACCATCCTGTGCGCGGCGCAATGCGCACCACGGGAGGCGGCCCTGCTCGATGCGCAACAATTTGTTCGGCGGGCGCGCTCATGCGAGGAACCCGATTCGTACTTTGGGGGTTTCAGCTAACATGCGTCGAGCGATTGGCTGAATCTAATTTGCGCCTTGGGCCATCTCGCGAGGAGCGTCCACAAACTCTCGTTTCTTCTCCATGTGGGCGATCACGCGGTCGATGATTTCCGCGAGCGGCGTCCGCGGACGGAACCCGGTCAATCGCTCGAGTTTCGCGATCGACGGCACGCGCCGGAACATATCCTCGAAGCCGGGTTCGTACGCCTGATCGTACGGAATGCGCACAATGGGCGACGAGCTACGGGTTTGCTCTTTCACCAGGGCGGCCAAACCATCGATCGTAACTTCCTGGTCGTTCCCAATATTGACGACTTCTCCGACGGCTGCATCGGTCGCGACCAGGCGCAGCATCGACTCCACGGCGTCGCGCACATCGCAGAAGCAACGCGACTGCTTCCCAGACCCATACACGGTAATCGGCGCGCCTTCGAGCGCCTGCCGGACGAAGTTGGGCAGCACCATGCCGTAGCGGCCGCTCTGCCGCGGGCCCACTGTATTGAATAGGCGCAGCACGATCACCGGCTGGCCTTTCTCCTTCCAGTACGCCAGCGCCAAAAATTCGTCGAGAGCTTTCGAGGCCGCGTAGCTCCATCGGCCTTTGGTCGTGGCTCCCATCACCAGATCGGCATCTTCGTTGAAAGGTACTTGGGTGCTCTTGCCGTACACCTCGGACGTCGAAGCGCACACGACGAGCTTGCGTTTTTTGGCGGCCGCTTCCAACACGTGCTGCGTTCCGTTCACATTGGTTTCTATCGTGCGCACCGGGCTTTCGACGATCAGCCGCACCCCTACGGCGGCGGCCAAATGAAAGATCACGTCGGACTCATCCACAAGTTCCGCGAGCAGATGCCGGTTCTCTAGCCCGTCGAGGAAGTAGTGCATACGAGCGTGGGCTTTCAAGTGGCGAATGTTCTCCATGCTTCCCGTGGAAAGGTTGTCCATGATCAGGACTTCGTCTCCACGATCGAGCAAGCGTTCCGCCAAATGCGAACCGATGAATCCGGCGCCTCCGGTGATTAGGTAACGCACTGTGGTTCCTCCCGTCGAAACGCGTACGTATTCAATCTACAGACCAACTGCACGCGGCTGTTCGGACTCGGACGAATCCTCCGCCCGCCCTTTGTTTGATTCGCCGTAAGAGTACGGATAGTAGCGATACGAGTAGTAATAATTGGGGGCGCTCGAATCGACCGCGTTCAACACGACACCCAGAATCCGGCTGTTGACTGACATCAGCAGGTCGCGGGCGCGTGTGAACGCCTCCTTGGGCGTGTCGTGGCTGCGCGCCACCATAAGTACGCCATCCACCAAAACCGACAGAATAACGGCGTCGGTGGCCGCCATGACTGGTGGTGAATCGATCACCACGAACTTGTAGCGTTTTCGCAGCTCCTGAATCAGCTCGGCCAAGCGGCGCGAAGAAAGCAGATCGGCCGGGTTGGGCGGAACCGGTCCGGTGGGAATCGCGGCCAAATTGGTGATCGCCGGATGCGGTACAGTGATCAAATCGAGCGAGGAAACTCCCGCCAGATACGAGCTGAGTCCGGCATGCTTCCCATCCACCAAACTGAGGGCTCGGCTGATCCCCGGCTTCCGCAAATCCGCGTCCACCAGAAGCGTCTTGTCGCCCAGTTGCGCCAGCGTCACGGCCAAATTCACGGCGCATGTGGTTTTGCCCTCACGCGGCAGGGCGCTGGTCATCAAGATCACCTGCGGCGGATGCTCGGCCTGCGACAGCAACAGAGAAGTCCGCAGGGCGCGGAAAGCCTCCGACATCTGCGACTGCGGCCGCGTGTGTGAGACCAGCTCGACGTGAGTCTCCTTCCCGTTCTCCGCACCCGATTTCAGTAAACGGGAGATACGGCCATTCGCACGCTCGTTGTCGGCCGCGAACGCGGGCACGATGGCCAGGGACGGCAGCCGTGCCAGCATTTCAATATCGTCCGGCGTCTTGATTGTGTTGTCCATGTATTCGCGGAGGAGTGCCAATCCCACTCCGCCTACCAGGCCCACCAGCAAGCCCAGCAGGATATTGCGCGCCTTCTGCGGCCGCGACGGCGCCGAGGGCACCAGAGCGGGGTCCACGACGCGAATATTCGAGGAGCGCAAGCCCGCTTGGATTCCGGCTTCCTTCAATTTTTGTAATATGCCGTCATACAAATCTTTATCGGTGTCCGCTTCGCGCTTCAGGATGTTGTACTGGACCAATTTCTCGGCGGCGGAATTCGCGTCGGTCTTTTGCGCGTCCAGGGCCTGCTGCAGGAGCATCTCGCGTTGTTGGCTGCCGCGATATTCGGCCATCACTTGGTTCGCGATGTTCTGCTTCTCGCGGCTGATCATGTCGTCGAGCTGTTTGATTTGCGCCTGCAGGCGGACCACTTTGGGGAACTTCGGTCCGTACTGCGCGAGGGCATCGGCATACTCCGCGTTGAGTTGGCCTTCTTGCTTAAGGATGTCCTGGATCACCGCGCTTTCGCGCACTTCGGGAATCGCGTCGTAATTACCGGCTTGGGCCAATTGGTAGACGGCTTCCTTGCCGATGCGGTCGGCCTGCGCCGCGGTCAATTCCTTTTCGATTTCCCCCAGTTTTTCGGTGCTGATATCCTGATTCTGGTCGACCGTCCAAATCTGGTTTTCACGCTCGTAAGCCAAGCTGGCATTTTCGGAGTTTTCCACCTTGACCTTCATTTCATCGAGCTGGCCAGCAAGCCAATTGGAAGCTTGCGTCGCGGCCTCGAATTTGCTTTGGAAATTTTGCTCGATGAAATTGTTGATCTGGGCGTTGACCACGCGCGCCGCCAGTTGCGGGTCGTTGGCCGCAAACGTGACGTCCAGCAGTTGGCTGTTCGGCACGCGCGTGACGCTCAAATTCCTAAGGAACGCTTCTAGCGCGGCGGGACGCGGTTGATTGGCTTCCCCGGCCGACGCATCGATCGCCGGCTTGCCCGGTTGGCCCCCGTACTCGGGAAGATTTTGCAGGCCGACCGTCCGAATCGTTTCCAGCGCGACGGTATCACTGGTCAGGATTTTGGACTGGGTCTCGATGTAGTCGTCCATGTTCTCGGAGTCTACGTATCCGCCCTCAGCCCCGGAACCGGTGAAGTTCGTCAGGTTGGAATTTTCGCGATCGATCTCGATTCGCGCCGTAGCTTCGTAGACCGGCTGCATGCGCACCGTGGTGATTGTCACGATCGTGACGACCGTCAGCACAAACGACAGAATCAACCACTTGTGCTTGCGCAGAATCAGTGCGTAGTCGCCCAGGCCCTGCTGGCGCGGCATAATGTCCAGCGGCAAAAAAGGCGCACGCGATGGAATCGCCTCGATCGCTCCGGCGTTTCGCTCGCGCGGTGCTAGTGGCCTGCTGGTTTCATCCATAATCGCTTTACCGCTTCTTTCTGCTGGATCTCGTTCGTCGACTAAACATCGGCCAAACATCCGGCCGGCGTCGCCCCAAAATCGGCGGCGCAAACCGGCGCAAATCCTAGAGCGCGCCGGTGCCCAGACGGTATAGGGCCACGCCCGATCCCAAAGAGAGCATTACCTCTCCCGTCCTGTGCCACGCCCGCTTGCTCGCGCTATCCGGAACCACCAGAATGTCGTTCGGAAGCAAGGCCACGTCCTCGCCTTTCAACTCCACCACCTTTTTCAGGTCCACCGGCAGTTGGTCTTTTTGGCCCGTGTCCTTGTTAGTGCGAATGATCACGCACTGGGTGGATCGCGCCGTCGAAGTCATCCCCCCGGCCAATGACAGCGCCTTGAGCGTCGTGACTTCCTGATGATCGCTCTCCATCACGAAACCCCCGGGACGATTCACGGCTCCGACCACGTAGATAATCCCCGCGCGCGGCACGCTGACCACGTCTCCGCCCTCCAGGGGAATGTTGAATCGCGAATCGCCGGTGTTGAGCAAATCCTCCAGATTGATTGTGAACGTAATGGGCGGAGCCGCATCCGCACCGCCGCCGTTGTTCGGGCCGGACCCGGGCGTCGCGGCGGCGTTCCCGTTGCGGGTCACGAGGACCACATTCCCCGCGTCAGAGGCGATGCCGCCAGCCGAAGATAGCACTTCCAGAAGCGTTGTCCGCCGCACCGCTTCGAACACCATCGGGCTCTTGACGGCCCCGATCACGGTGATCGGTTGGCTGTGTTGCTCTTTCACGCTGACGGTGACTTGCGGACTGCTCACCAACCCGTTCGTCTGCAGCAGCTCCGCCACCTTGTCCTGTAACTGAAAGGAGGTCAGACCCGCCGCCCGAATCTTTGTGGGAATCAGCGGCAGCGCGATGTAGCCCGATTCGTTTACGCGAATCTCGCGCGATAACTCCGGGACTTCGAAGACTTGGACGTCCAGCAGGTCGCCCCCTCCTATAAGGTAATCCCCGGGTTGAACGGCCGCGGCCTGCGCAAGCTGGGAAATGCGCGCGTTCGTAGCTTCCGGCGTTTCAAGATTGGGTGCCACTGTGGTGGATGGCGGCGAAGGTTGCGCGGTCTGTTGCGAGCGGCTTGCCGGTACTCCGAGGAATAAAACCAAAAGGGTCAGGACGGCCAAGCACGGTCGCATGCCGAATGAAGACACACGTTCAGACAGCATTAGATGGACTCCCCCTACGCAGCGGCCATTATACAGGCAGTCAAGGCGGGATGGCGCGTATTTCGAGGATTGCAAGGGCTTCGCGCCAAAAAGCTGATCCTCCCGGGCGGCCACCGCCGCAACCACGGATTCGGAACCGCTAGCCCTCGATCCGCGCTAAACATTGAATCGTGCCCATCGGTCGCAGATAATGTCGGGCGCGGGTCGTGTCCCTAACGAATTGCGCGGGCGCACACCATGAGTGACTCCACGAATCCATCGCCGAACGCCCCGATTGGTGCGCCGGACAACGACATCGAAGTCTCGGTCGTGATGCCCTGCCTCAACGAGGAGAAAACCATCGGCGTTTGCGTCGCCCAAGCCCTTGCCACGCTCGAAGGCGCGGGCCTGCGCGGCGAAGTGATCGTTGCGGATAACGGCAGCACGGATCGTTCCGTGGAGATTGCGCGCGATCTGGGGGCGCGCGTGGTGCCGGTGGAGAAGAAGGGCTACGGCAGCGCGCTGCTCGGCGGCTTCTCCGCGGCGCGCGGCGTTTTCATCATCATGGGAGACGCCGATCAAAGTTACGACTTCACGCACATTCCCGCCTTCGTCGCGAAACTGCGCGAAGGCAACGACCTAGTGATGGGCAATCGCTTCCGCGGCGGAATCGCGCCTGACGCAATGCCTGCTCTGCATCGCTATTTGGGTACGCCTGTGCTCACCGCGCTCGCGCGCCTCTTCTTCGGCATCCCGAGCGGTGACATCAATTGCGGCCTGCGCGGATTCCGCCGCGACGCTGTCCGCCGCCTTGACTTGCGCACCACGGGAATGGAATTCGCCACGGAGATGGTCGTCAAAGCCGCGATCTTCCGGCTGCCCATCGCCGAAGTGCCCACGACGCTCCAGCCCGATGGGCGCGGCCGGCCTGCGCACCTGCGCACGTGGCGCGATGGTTGGCGCCATTTCCGTTTTCTGATGCTCTACAACCCGCGCTGGCTATTCTTGTACCCGGGGATGGGGCTGATGCTCGCCGGAACTCTGGTCGGACTCTGGCTCACACCGGGTCCGCGCACCGTGCACGGCATCACGTTTGACGTGCACACTTTGCTCTTCGCCGGTCTGGCGGTTCTACTGGGATTCCAGTCGGTGGCATTTGCGCTGTTCACGAAAGTTTTTGCAATCACTGAGGGCTTGGCGCCGGAAGACCCGCGCCTAATTCCGTTTTTTCGGCACATCACGCTCGAGGTGGGTCTCGTCGTGGGCGTTCTGCTGATGGCAGTTGGGTTGGCAGCCTGGGCGGCCGTGTTGGGAACCTGGGGCTCGCGTCACTTTGGCCCACTGAATATTGACGCCACGCTGCACGTCACGATTCCCGGCGCGGTGCTGATCGCCCTGGGTTTCCAAACTTTTCTTTCGAGTCTATTCCTCAGCGTGCTGGGTACCGCGCGCCGCTGAGCGGCGAAGCGCCGGATTCATTCACCCGTCGGAAGCCCCTTGCGAAGCAATGCCGCGAAGTGCAGTCTCCTGCCGAAAATCAGAGAGGCCGGCAGCGGATAGAGCGGCAGATCGTTCTCTCTGCGTGTTTCCTCCAGGCGAAGCCGATCGAATAGATCGCGCCAATTCTCCCCAGAAAGATAGGCGTACGGCAACGCCACGCCGTGCGGACGATTTCCCACCCAATCCATGAAACGCAGGCGCCAATGATCCCAGCGGGCTTCGGCCAGATGATCCTTGATCAAGATGAATCCCCGGCTTACGCGACACGCGTCTTGCAGCACCGCGAACGGGTCGAGTGTGTGGTGCAGCACATCCACGAACAGGCACCCATCGAATGAGCCATCGGGAAACGGCAAATGGCTGCCATCGAACCCATGGCACTCGATGGCACATCCTTTGCGCGGCAGCACCTCCACGCCGGTGACGCGCAGCCCAGGCACCGATTTCTGTAGCAGCGCGCCGAGCGTCCCATCGCCACAGCCGACGTCCAACAATTCACTGTCCGGCGGCAGTAGCGCCGCCAACCGCTCGGTCAACACGGCGATGCGCCGCGGAAATACCAGGCGCCGGTGCAGATTCCCCACCCAAGCGACCGATCGTTCCGGCGCGCTCTCGGGCCTCGATTGCGCGCTCATCGCCGATCTCTTAAAGACGGAACCGGAAGCGGCCGGGGAGGCGCGAGCGACGACGTGGCCAGAGCGGCGAGCAATAAAAATATCAGCGCGTTCGCGGGGATGTGCAGGTTGAAGTCCGAAAAACTGTGCACTAGCAGCCCGACGCACGCAGTGAGCGCTCCGGCGTGCAGCGCGAAATCCATTGTGTCACGGCTGCCCCGTAAGGAATTTGCGCCTTGCCAGAACAGCAGCACCAAAAACCACGCACCCAGCACTCCGCCGGCAATGCCCGCATCGGAAAGCAATTCCACGTAATCGTCGTGAGCATGATTTACAACCAATGCGTCGTACATCGTCTCGTACTTGGGAAAAACTTGTTGCAGAGTGCCGAAGCCCGTGCCCAGCAGCGGATGATCGCGGAAGATTTTCCAGGAATCGCGAGTCATCTCCACTCGGCGCGCCTCAGTCACCTCAAGGGATTGATATTGCGCGAAGCGTTCGATCGCCCGGCCCACGCCGATCCACGCGACCATGGCCGCGGCCAGCGCGAGCACCATCGCGCCCGCCGCCAGCGTTTTCCATTCTGTTTGCCGCATGCCCACCAGCACGATCAGCACGATCATTTCGCAAAAGAAAGCAACGATCCCGCCGCGCGAAGCCGCCAGGAACAGCGCCCCGATCGGCAGCATCGTGAAAAGCGCCAGCAACGGCAGCAGATCGCGCCGCTCTCCACGCAACACCAGCGCGGCCACGCCCGGCGGCACCACCAACTCAACGAATCCCGCGAAGTGGTTGCGATTCACATACGGACCGAAGGGAATTGCGGGATAGTGCATTTCCCGGAACCAGTACATCTTCCCGTTGAATGTGAAATGCTGCACGATGCCGAGCAGCGAAGCGAAAAATCCCAGCGCCAACAGGAACCAGACGAAGCCCCGCCAGTCCTTGACGCTGCGGAAAGATTGCACCGCCAGAAAAACCACTACGATCAGGGCTGAGCCTTTCAGCCACTCAATGCGCGTCGCAAATTCGTACGCGCTCAGGCCCGCCAGGCTTTGCAACATCGCCACAATCCACAGCCCCGCGAGCGGCCCTAGCAAAACGTTTCCGTGCACCTCAATCGGTTCGGTGCGCAACACCGCAATGCACCACCACACAAGCAGCGCGCCCGCCCCAATCTCCAGCACCCCTTCGGACCACGCCTCCGTGGTGCCCTGCGCCAACACGGCGAACGCGACCAGCGCACACACGCCGATGCGCACACCTTTCATCGCGCGGTCTCCGCCGGGGCCGCCGCCGGCACCAACGACACATCGTCCGCCCAAGCCGTCCCTTCGACTTTGGTCAGAACCGCGCTCGCCGGCCGGCGCAGGCGCAGCAGCAGTACGTGCGTTTCAGGTCCGGTACGAAAATCGAGATTGACGGGAGTCCAGGGCTCGCTGCCAAAAACGCCGTCCGTTAAAAATGTTGGCGCACCAGCATGATCGGGATCGGAAAGTTCGAAGCTGACGCCGCGGTCGGTGACCAGATTTTCCGCTCGCAGATAGGCGGAGAAATGATACTGCGTGTCCGGTTCGACGGGTACGTACTGATAAAGATTCGCGAAATCCACGTTCGTTGAGCCGTCAAACGTTAGCTCGACGTCGCGCGAGCCGGAGTGAGGATCGTTCACGTCCACAGTCACCTCCGCTCCCGGTTGGGGCGTGTATCTCCAGCCGAATCCTCCATTCGCAAACTCGCTCTCGAAACCGCCATCGGTTACGCGCGAGCCGTCATGCAACGCGGCTGGCGTCCCGGTTGCAACCAGCGCTTGTTGCCACACTTGCCAGGCTTGCGGGATTTCATTCTGCGCGATCAACAGATCCAGCAGCGGAAACGCCCTGGAAGGCTGCATTGGATCGTGATGCTCCTCGATGCGCTGCCACACGGCCAGCGCCGCATCCGGCTGCTTTTGCGCAACCAGAAACGTCAGGGCGCGGTCGCGGGCAAAAGGAGTATCCGGCAGCGCGCGATCCAGCAACACGTGAACGTCCTGCGAACTGCGCCAGGCGCGGGACACCGCCAGGTCCATCCACTGCGGCTCTACCGAAAGTGCGCGATGGATTTCGGCGTAGCCCTGGTCGTACCGGCCTTGGCCCAATAGAAAATTGCCGTAGCGCCAAGCGGCCTCGGCGGAATCGGGGTGCTCGCGCTCGGCAGCCAGATAGGCGGATTCGGCTTCGGCGGCATCGCCGGCCTCGTCGTAGGTGCTGGCTAGATCAAGCCAGTAGTAGGGGGACTCGGGAACCAGCGCGATGGCGCGGCGGTAATACGATATTGCTTGCGGCAAATTTTCATTTTCAAAATCGAGCTGCCGATAGCGCCCCAATAGGTACCAGTGCTCGGCGTTTGAAGGTTCGATCTTGGCGGCGCGTTGCCAGTCTTGCGGATTCTGGGAGTTGTGCCAATACATCGCGAGGGCGTGCTTGCCCCCGTACCAGCAAAGAATCGCAGCGATTGCCACGGCCGCCACAAACAGCAGCCACCGCCCCGCTGAATTGGCTAAACGTAAACGCATCGCCCGCTACTCTGCACCACATTACTATCGCGGCGCAACGATGTCGGCGGGCGGCATCCCGTGCTCGCGGGATGCCTGTAGTGATTTGCCCGGATGAATCAAGCCGGCCGAAAAACTAGGCTGCTTAACTTTTGCCTTTGCCTTTGCCGTTTGAAACCTTCGTTTCGATTCCCACGCCCATGGCCTGGAGTGCGTCGATGCTCTGTTGCGCTTGCGTACCCCATTGTCCCTTCGGGTCCAGCTCCACCGCCTTTTGAAACGCTTCGACCGTCCCTGGCGGGATGATGGGAATGATTTTGTCGCCTTCCGTTTTCGAGGTCATAGTGTTCATCAGGCACGAACCGAGCAGAAACCATGTCTGCGCGTTCTTGGGGTCCACCGCCACTGCCTTCTGGAACGGTGCAATGGCGTCCTGCATTTTCCCGGCGTTGTATAGGCTGATACCTGCGTTCCGCCAAGCCGACGCGGCGTTCGGTGGATCAAGTTCCGCGGATTTAGAGTAAGCGGCCATGGCATCGTCGATCTTGCCGGTCGCCGCCAGGCAGTTCCCCAGGTTGTCATAGTATCCGGCGTTGTCGGGCTTCAGGGCGATCGCCTGCTGGTAGTACGTGATCGCTTGGTCATACTTCCCTTCCAGATCGTAAGCAGCCGCCAAGCGAGACAACACGATGTGCCGGTTTGAGTCCGTATCGGAAGTGGCCTGTAAAGCCAGTTGGAAATCCTGAATCGCTGTCTCGCACGCTTGTGTAATCTGGCTCTGCAGAGCGTCGCGCTGATCGCCGGTTGCTTGCAGCCACTGCGTGTGAAGCGTCTGGGCTTGCGCGGAGGCCGCGACGCCGGCATCGAAGTTCGCCTTCAGATTCTGAAATTGCTTCGCCTGCGCCGCTTGTTCTTCCTCAGCCTTCTTCTGAGCCTCGGAGACGACCACCTTGATATCGTAATTGAACTCCGTCCCGCCGCTGATCTTTAGGCCGGCCTTAAACACCACTTGGCCCTTGTCCATCACGTCGATATCCCACGTGGCGGACGCAAGGAGGGGAGTGTGGTAATGGCCATGGGCGTCAACCGGGACAGTGACCGTCTGTCCGTTATCTTCACTCTTGAATACCAGCTGGATATTCGGGTACAGCTTGCCGTTCACATCGTATACGGAGCCCGTAATCGTGTTGCCTCCCTGCGCGAAGGCCGCGGAACCCAGCCACGTCGCCACCGGGACCACCAAGAGTGCAAGCGCCACCACCACCCACAGAATTCTTTTGCTTCTCATTTTCTTCTAGCCCTTTCCGCTGAACCGAAGAACCGGCTCTCCGCGCGTTTCTGCGGAATCTCCGAAGCTTGTCCTATTATCGCGCAATTCGTACGCGATAGGGGATTGTGTCGGCTTCTCCGGCTTCAGCAAACGCTTTTAAGCGCAACCGGCAGCTATCGCACACGCCGCAGGCTGCGTCCTCGAATTGGTAACACGACCACGTAAGTCCCAGCGGCGCGCCCAGCTCGATACCGCGCCGCACAATTTCGCTTTTTCGCATCCCGATCACCGGGGTTTCGAGTTCGATATGCGTCTCCGGACGCGTTCCGACGCGCGCCAGCTCCTCGAACACTCGATAATATTCGGGACGGCAATCCGGGTAGCCGGAACTATCCTCGGCGACGGCGCCCACAAATATGGACGTCGCGCCGATCACTTCCGCCCAGCTCACCGCGACCGCAAGAAAATGTGCGTTGCGAAACGGAACGTACGTCACCGGAATCCCCTCGGCGGAAACCGGCGCATCCGCATCGCCTTCCGGGACGCCCACGCGCGCATCCGTCAGCGCCGAGCCGCCAATCTGCCGCAAGTGATCGAAGCGCACCGCCAATCGCTCGGTCACTCCATAGAAATCGGCAATGGCGTCAAATGCTTGCCGCTCGCGCCGCTCGGTCAGTTGTCCGTAACTTGCGTGCAGCAGCGCCAAGCTGTGCGTCTGGCGCGCGATGGCTGCGGTGACGCAGGAATCCATCCCTCCGCTCAACAGCACCACCGCTTTCGATTCGCCGCTCATTTTTTATTGCTGGCTATTCTCGCGTCGCGCTCGCTACACCCCGCGCATCGCGGGATCCCAAATAAATTTATGCAATTGCAGTCCCAGCCGCACCGGCAGCGCGTCCGCCAAAATCCAATCGGCCAGCTCGCGCGGCTCGAGGCTCGGCCAACTGCCGGCCGGATCGGCGTGCACGGGCGAAAATAGCACTTGGCGCACGCGGCGGTTCAAATCGTGTTGCCGCGTCAAATCGCGCGCGAATTCATAATCGCGCCGGCTGGCCAGCACGAATTTCACTTCGTCGTTCGCGCTGAGCGCATCCAGATTCTCGGCGCGAAACGTCCCGAACTCGCCAGAATCCGGGCATTTCACGTCCATGATCTTCACCACTTCGCGCGGCAGCGCATCGATCGGCCGTTCGCCGCTGGTTTCCGCGAGCACCGTGTAGCCCGCGGCGAGCAATCGCTCGGCCAGCTCCGAGGTTTCCGGCTGCAGCAAAGGCTCGCCGCCCGTCAATTCCACCAGTGAAATCTCCGATGAAGCGTTTACGCCCTTATCTTCAGGACGCGAAAGCACGCGCACCCGTTCCAAAATCTCATCCACGCTTTTGCGCTCGCCGCCGTAGAACGCGTACGCCGTATCGCACCAAACGCAGCGCAGATTGCAGCCCGTAAGGCGCACGAAAATGCACGGCAAGCCGGCATACGTGCTTTCGCCTTGAATCGAGCGGAAAATTTCGCTGACGACCACGTTTAACGCCCTCCGGCGCGGTGCTTGCGCCGCTCGTAAACGCGCACTAACCCGATCGCCGCCAGGAATACGGCCGCGCCCATCACCAGCGGGCCCCAGCCAAATGGAATCCCCTCATGCCGGAAAACAAAAACGTATGCGATGCCCGCCAGAATGGCCGGAATAAAAACGACAAGGTATGCGCGATTCATGGCAGCGTGAAACTACGGCCAGTAGGTGGCCGCGGTTGTGTCGGTCTCCCAAACCGTGATGCTCGCGATGCGCGCGCCGGCGCCCAGGCCGCGCACTTGCTCGGCGGTCTCATCGTAAAAATACTTGGCAATGTTTTCCGCCGAAGGATTGATCGCGTCAAACGGCGCCTGATCGTTCAGGAATTTGTGGTCCACGCCGCGAATCACTTCGCGCAGCGCGTTCTTTATTCCCGTGAAATCCGCAAGCAAACCGATCGAATCAAGCGCCGGCCCTTCTAGCGTCACGCGCACCTTATAATTGTGGCCGTGCGGATTTTCGCACTTGCCCTTGTAGCCGCGCAGCGCGTGCCCCGCGGAAAAAGTTTCGTCAACACTTACTTGAAACATCGGCATTCCTCGAATTCGTGAATGGCGCCGGTTGCGGCGGCCTGATTTCCCTCGGAGTTAGGCGGGGGAGCCTGGCCGCGCGGGCCGCACTGGGGCTCGGCTAGCTCGCGTCGCCGTTCAACATGAATCGTTCCACTTCGGCGATGTCCCGGGTAATGGCGTAGTCCGGCAGCGATTCCAAGAAAATTCTACCATAGTGCATTCGGTGGATGCGGTTATCCAAGATCGCCAGCACGCCGCGATCGCTGCGCGAGCGAATCAGCCGCCCGAAGCCCTGCTTCAGCGCCAGCACAGCTTCCGGCACTTGATACTCGGCGAAAGCGTTGCGCCCATCTTCTTCCAGCGCGCGCACCCGCGCCGCGACAATCGGATCGGAGGGCACCGCGAATGGCAATCGATCCACGATCACGCACGAAAGTTGCTCGCCGGGAACATCCACGCCCTGCCAGAAGCTCGATGTCGCAAACAGCACCGCGCCGGGCGTCATCCGAAATCGTTCCAGCAGAGTCGAGCGCGGCGCCGAGCCCTGCACCAGCATCGGAAACTCAACCTTGGTACGCACGCGCGCGTACACATCGTTCATTTGACTGTAGCTGGTGAAAAGACAAAACGCGCGCCCGTGCGAAATTTCCAGCAAGCGCGCGATTTCCTCCGCCGCGGATTCGCCGAATGCCGCGTTGCGCACGTCCGGCATTCGCTCCGGCACGTACAGCAGCGCCTGGCTGCGGAAATCGAACTCTTGCGGCAAGACGCGTTCCACCGATGCCGGCGGAATCCCCAATCGTTGCTTCAAGAAATCGAAACGGCCGCCGACGGCCAGCGTGGCCGAGGTGAGCACGATCGTATCGAATTGCTCGAAGAGCCGCTCGCGTAGAATAGCGCTCACGTCGATCGGCGTGGCCGCGAGGAAAACGCCCTTGCCGCGCCGCTCGTACCAATAAACGAAGTTGCGCTCCTCGGATTCCAGCAGAAACACCAACTCGTTGCGCAACTCGGCAGCGCGCCGCGCCATTTGCACCACCGGTTCGGTTTTTTCCCGCAGCGCCGCGATTTCCGATTCCAAGGATTTTATCGCGCGCACAAATTCGTCGTACGATGCGCGATTCTGCTCCAGGAACGCCGCGCGCAATTTCGGGTCGAACGGAAAACGCCCTTCGCGCTGCGGAAACGCCTCGAAAAATGCGCGCGCCTTTTCGCGCAGCCGCGCAACGCGCCGCGCCAGCGTCACCCCCTCCACCCGCGCCAGGCGTAAAGCCAAATCCGTATCGCGCGCCAATTCCTCGAACCGGTAATTCGACGCTTCGCGCCCAAAATATTCGCTGGCCACATCTTCAATCTCGTGCGCTTCGTCGAAAATCACGGCGGCGTATTCCGGCAGAATGCTGCCGAAATCGTCGCCGCGCAGCGCCAGATCCGCGAAAAAAAGATGATGATTCACGATGATCAAATCGGCTTCCGCCGCGCGCTGATGCATGGCGGTGACGAAGCAGCGCTTGAATTCCGCGCACTTCTGCCCCGAGCACGCGTCGCGCCGCGCATCCAGCCGCGTCCACAGCCCGGAATCATCCGGCAAAAAAGTCAGCTCCGCGCGGTCGCCGGTCTCCGTCACCTTCTCCCAGTCGCGCATCTGCGCAAACCAATCCACTTCATCGAGGCCCTTCAGCACGGGCTGGTCGGCCATGTCGTAAAGTTTTTGCCGGCACAAAAAATTCCCGCGCCCCTTCATCACCGCAACCTTCAGATCCGGCGCGAAATGCTTCTGCAAGAACGGAACGTCCTTGGTGAACAATTGCTCCTGCAGCGATTTCGTCGCCGTCGAAACCACCACGCGCCGCCCGCTGCGAATCAGCGGCAGCAAGTACGCGAGCGTCTTCCCGGTGCCCGTGCCGGCTTCCACCACCGCGTGCCGCTTATTCTGAAACGCCTCTTCGACAATTTCCGCCATCTCCAGTTGCGAGCGCCGATGTTCGTAGCCCGCGCCCAGGCTGCGCTCCAGAAAACCGCCAGGACCGAAAATTTCAGCGATCGCCGGGCGCTCATCATCGGCCTTCGGGATTTTGCGGAAAGTGGGCATGGTTCGACGCTGCGGAGCAACCGCTTCAGTCAAATTCCTACCTTATCACATCCGGTAAGCCCCGCAGGCATCGCCTGATTTGGCTTCGGAGTTGCGCGCGGGCGGCGGCGCGCGCGTTTGCTATACTCCCGCGCATGGCCGCAAAGCCGCCGAAAAAGCTATTCTTGATCGACGCGATGGGCTACGTCTTCCGCGCCTTCTTCGCGCCGATGGACCGTCTGCGCAACGCCGCGGGCCTGCCGACGAAAGTTCCTTACCTCTTTTCCACGATGCTTCGCAGGCTGATTAAAGATTACGAGCCGGATTACATCGGCGTGGCCTTCGACGTTGCCGGTCCGACGTTTCGCGACAAGCTTTTCGCAGAATACAAAGCCCAGCGCCCGCCGATGCCCGAAGATCTTTCCGTGCAGTTGCCTTACGTGCGCAAAGTCTGCGAAGCCATGCGCCTTGCGGTTCTCGAGGCGCCGGGCTACGAAGCCGACGACATCATCGGCGCGCTCGCACGCCAAGCCGCGCTCCGCAAGCTCGACGTCACCATCGTCACCAGCGACAAAGACATGATGCAGCTAGTCGGCGGGCGCGTGCGCGTGCTGCGCCCCGGATCGGGCGCGGCGAAAGCGGACGTCGTCGTCGATGAAGCCAAAGTGGAAGAGCTGATGGGCGTGCCCCCGGCGAAGGTGGCCGACGTGATGGCGTTGATGGGCGATTCCATCGACAACATTCCCGGCGCCAAAGGCATCGGCGAAAAAGGCGCGCGCGAAATCATTCGCCGATTCGGTTCGGCCGAAGCCGCTCTCGACGCCGCCGCCAAAGTTGAGAACAAACGCTATCGCGAAGCGCTCGAAAATTGCCGCGAACAGGTATTGCTCTCGAAGCGGCTCGCGCAGATCGATACCGGCGCCCCCGTCACGCTTTCGCTCGACGATCTCGAACGCCGCGAGCCCGATTCAAACGCCTTGCGCGCGCTCTACACCGAACTCGGCTTCACATCGCTGCTCAAGGAACTGCCAGCGTCGGTCACCGCAGTTACGGCCACGCTGGACACCGCGCGGCTGGATTCCGCCGCGGAGGTAACCAAGTTTCTGGCCGGCGTGCCCAAAGAAAAAGAAATCGCGCTGTGGCTGGAACTTGCCTCCGGCGAACGCGACGCGGAAGGTTTCGGCACGCGCATCGCTGCCATCGAACTTTCGCAAGCGCCGGGCGTCTCGCGCGCGGCGTGGTGGGACGAAGCCGGCGAAGTGCGCCGCGCGCTGGAGCCGTTCCTGCGAGACGCCGCGCGCCCGAAAATCGTCCACGACCCGAAACTCTTCGAGCTGCTCGCTGGGCCCCTCGCCGGAATTCGCCACGCGACGATGCTCTATTCCTACCTACTTCGCCCCACCACCGCGAAGCACAATCTGGCAGACGTGGTTTTGCGCCATCGCAACGTCACGCTCCCCGGCGCGCCCGGCGAACGCGCGGATCAATTGCAGTACCTCGCGCCGCTGCTCGCCGATGAAGTTGAGCGCGCCGGCCTCACCGAACTCTATCGCACGATCGACTTACCGCTGGCCCCCGTGCTGGCCGCGATGGAGCGCATCGGCATTCACGTCGATCCGCGCGCGCTGAATGAAATGTCCGCGGAAATGGAACGCGAGATTCGCGCGCTCGAGGCCCGAATCTGGGAGCTGGCCGGCGCCGAATTCAACGTGAACTCGCCGGTGCAGCTCGCGGAAATTCTTTTCGACAAAATGAATCTGCAGCCCGCGGCGCGCCGCGGCCGCGCCAAAGCCCGCTCCACCGCCGCGGAAATTCTGGAAGAGCTGGCCCTGCTCCATGAGTTGCCGCGCAAAGTGCTCGATTACCGCGAACTCGCAAAACTGAAATCCACCTACGCCGATACGCTGCCGAAGCTCGTCGATCCCGCCACCGGACGCGTGCACACAAGTTTCAATCAAACCGGAACAGCCACCGGCCGGCTCAGTTCCTCCGATCCAAATCTGCAAAACATCCCCGTGCGCAGCGAGCTAGGCCGCAAAATTCGCGCCGCGTTCACCGCCGAGCCGGGTTGGACGCTGCTCTCCGCCGATTATTCGCAGATCGAGCTGCGCATCCTGGCTCATTGCTCGCAAGACCCTGTCCTCAGCGAAGCCTTCCGCACCGGCGAAGACATCCACTCGCGCACCGCACAAGAAGTTTTCGGCGTCGGCCCCATGGCGCAAACCGCCGAGCATCGCCGCGCCGCGAAAATCATCAACTTTGGCATCATCTACGGGCTTTCGGCATTCGGCCTGGCGCAACAACTCGGTATCGGCCAAAAAGAAGCGTCGCAATTCATTGCCGCGTATTTCGCACGATACAGCGGCGTGAAAAATTATCTGGATGACTTGCTCGAAGAAACGCGGCGCACCGGCGTGGCGCGCACAATCTTCGGCCGTGTGCGCCCGATTCCGGAAATCACTTCCCCGCAACCCAACATGCGAAGTTTCGCCGAGCGCACTGCGATGAACACGCCCCTGCAAGGCACCGCCGCGGACCTGATAAAGATCGCGATGATCCGCATCCATCGCGAACTAGCCGAAGGCGGATTCCGCGCGCGCATGATTTTGCAGGTCCATGACGAATTGCTGTTTGAAGCGCCCGCCGACGAACTCGACCGTCTGCGCCCACTCGTGAAGACGGCGATGGAACAAGCGCATCAACTCTCCGTACCGCTTGTGGTGGATTTGAAAGCCGGCCCGAATTGGCGCGACATGAAATAATCCCGCACTCGGAGGAGGCGAATCGATGGCGCACCAGCACGGCGAAGGTTTCCTGAAGCTCACGGCGGACGCAAAAACGCGCGTCAAGGAATGGAGCGTTGCGGAAACGAAGCGCCGCATGGACGCCGGCGAAAAATTCCTGCTTGTCGACGTCCGCGAAGACAACGAATGGCAGCGCGGCCACATCCCCGGCGCCGTGCACATGGGCCGCGGCATCATCGAGCGCGATATTGAGCAGGCCGTGCCCGATCACGCGGCAACCCTCGTGCTCTATTGCGGCGGCGGTTTCCGCTCCGCCCTGGCCGCGGACAATCTGCAAAAAATGGGTTATACCAACGTGATTTCGATGGATGGCGGCTGGCGCGGTTGGACCGAAGCGGGTTTTCCTACCAAGAAGCCCTGAGGGCTGGCTCGTTCCTAAATAATGGCTGGGGCGGGAGGACTCGAACCTCCACCATCCTCATTAACAGTGAGGTGTCCTACCGATTGGACCACGCCCCAGTAGAGAGACCTAAGATTCTGCCACATCGCCACTTGCCGCACAAAGATCATTCCGGGTGAGCCGCGCGCCGTCACGCGCGCGGTGCTGTGCGTCAGCGACGGAACCGCTCAACTAGCAGAAGGAGGGCGACTGAGGCCAACAGCGCGTAGAACGCACCGTGCCTCCCGAACTCGTCGATATTGTGCGGTGGAGGCGGAGGAATGACGGCTGGCGGAGCCGGTGGAAAAAATACCGGCGGCGGCGTGTATTCCGTGCCGGGGCTCGGTGGCAGGGGCGTTTCGGGCGGGCTCCCATTCAGCTCAACATAGCTGGACGGAAAATTTTCCGCGTACTCGGTCGGTGGCGGCGCAGGGGGCGGAACGTTCTCCACGATCGTTTCGGTATCCGTCGGCTCGTCAAGCTCCATGGGAGCCTGTTGGGCGTACGAGATCTCGTTCCCGCAGCGGACACGGATATAATTCGTTCCGTCGGTGATCACTTCCTCGCCGGCCATGATTAGCTTCGGTTCTTTCGTCCAGTAGATTCCCGCGCCGTTCACGCGATAAGAAACGTAGGCCATGATGTTGTGGTCCAGACGCATGAAGTGCGCCTTCGCGACGTCGAAACCTTTGTAGTGCTGCGCCGCAAGCGGGTCCCTGGAGATCACATCCAGCAGTTCGCCGAGCGAATGGATTCCTCCTTTGACGATGGAATGCCCATACACCGCGCGTGTGGCTTCCGCCGGCTTTGTGGAGACAGCGGCCGTTTTCGCAGCCGGCGCGGCGGTGTGAGCGGGAACACCTACGCTGCCTCCGCTGCGCAACGCAAAATGGATCACACCCGCGTGCCGCACCCTGCCCAGAAAGTGCGGCCCACGCGCGACGGCAAACAAGCACAAGCACGTAATCACCAGAACGCATGCGCGCCAGGCGACGCCGCGTTTTCGCAGCAGCAGATACAGCCCCGCCAACGCAACGGCGACGAACGCGCAGTATGTAGAGGTACCCGGAAATGGTATGAGAATGCTCGCCATCTTAGCGATCTTTCAAAACAAGCCCGGCGCCGGGCGGGGGGCTCAACAACGCTGGGGGTCCGCTTTAACTCGAAACCTGTGGCGGCCTACGCGGCCAGGGCTTTCGTCTTGAGCCAGCCCTTCTCACAAAAGCCTAGTCCTCTTGCACCGTCGAGTCAATCGCAAGCCGCCGTGGATCGTGGGACGGAAAATTCGGCGGGCGCCGGGCGTTGCGGCGGTAGCGAGGCATTTTCGCGGAGTGCTACACTGTTTTCATATTTCCTTCGTCAAGATCGGCCCCCGCGGAGCCACTTGTCGGCCGTACGCCGAATTACGAAGGGCAGTGAGAGATCGAGAGCCGGCTGTGCCGAATTCGTTGAGCGAAGAATCTCACGCCCGAAATCCACAGTTACTACCCGCGGCAAGAACCGCGCTATTTATGGCCGTGATCGCGGCGTGCAGCCTCGCTCTCCTGGCAGCGCAAGCGCCGAATAGTCCCCCTGCCGCGCCGACGCAGAAAATAACGCCTCTGCCTGTCGCCAGCGTTCCAACGAATTTTGTGCTCGAGCGCGTCGTGGTCCGCGATGCCCATGGCAACGCGGTAACGAATTTGGGCCAGTCCGATTTCCAGATTTTCGACAACGGCGCGCCGCAAACAATTGCCTACTTCTCCGCCGCGGTTGCGCCGGTTCAAGCACCGTCCGCCGAAGTGCAAACGGCCGCGCTATCGATAGACCAAGCGCTGGCGCCACTCGCAGAGTCGCCTCCGCTAAACGCGGGTCCACGCTACACCGCGCTTTTCTTCGACGATTACCATCTGCAGATTTCGGATTTAGACCAGACGCGCCAGGCGGCGCAGCAATATTCTACGAAGGCCCTAGGCGCGAACGACCAGATCGGTATCTTCACAGCCTCCGGAGAAACGAATCTCGGCTTCGCCGGCGACGCCGAAAAACTTCGAGCGGCACTCTCCCAGCTTCGCTCGCAAATCAGCCCTAATGCACCAAATAGTGTGGGCGCGGCCGCGGCGCCAAATGGCGATGTGTCGGTTCAATACACGCTCGCGTCACTGCAAAATCTTGTACTGCGTATGGCGGGAATTCCCGGCGAACGCAGGATCGTGCTGGTATCGGAAGGTTTCGAGAATCCAGCGCACCAGGATCGCATGGATCAAATCATCGACGCCGCCATTCGCGCCAACGTCGTGATCGACGCGATCGCCGCGTATGCCGTGGACGCGAACGGGCCCAGCCATTTCCCGGCCGAGGCCCCCGCTGGCGGCGCAGCATCAATCCAACCGGCGCCTGGAACCGGAGTGACCAGCGTCGATGCCAATTTGCAAGTAATCGAGGCCCTAGCCGAAGCCACAAGCGGCGTCTTTATCCACGATTCGATCCGCTACGACTCCGGTTTCAACCGCATCGCGGACCCAACCGACGCATCGTATGTCCTCGGCTTTGTGCCGTCAGACCTTCGCACCGACGGCAGCTTTCACAAAATCACAATCATGCTCACCGCTCATCCCGATTGGTCAGCGCAAGCGCGCATCGGATACCTCGCGCCCCCGCCAATCGAGTCCGAACCGCACATGGAAGGCTCTGACTTGCAAGAGCAGGCCAGCGTCAACGCGATTCTGGGTACATCCGATCCGGACCAGCAAATCCGGCTGGCTCAGGATTTCCTTCGAATTAATCCGTCGAGCCAGTTCTTTGAATCCGTGGAAGATCGCCTGGTGAATGCATACTACGCGAAAAAAGATTGGAAGAATTTCTACGTGGCGGCGGCCCATGCGTTGGGGAATGATCCCGACGATGTGGACGTCTTGGTGCTTGACGGCTGGGTGTCCGCGCATCTCGCCAATCCGAAGGACGCAGGAGCGACCAATCAGCTTGATCGGGCGGAGAGCTTCTTGAAGCACGCCACGGATCTGATGCCTGCGCTGGCCAAACCGCAGGGGCTCGCCAAGGAGCAATTCGCAGCCTACAAGGCATCCGAGATGTCCAGGGCACAAAGTGGCCTGGGCCTGGTCGATTTTTACCGGCAGGATTATGCAAGGTCCGTCTGGGAACTGCAGGAGGCCACCAATGGTATCGCGTCGCCCGATTCCACAGACTTATGGGCGCTCGGGGTTTCGCTGCAGCAAACGAGGCGCTACACCGAGGCGGCCGACGCATTCGAGAAGTGCAGCCAGATTCCCGGCGACTACCGGGATCGCTGTAAGAAACTCGCGATTCAGGCCGGTGGCCAGAGGCCCAGTGCTCGCGAGTCGATCTGGTTGCCGCCGGATGCTGAT